>Ga0247834_1000044_pt1 | contig 189324 bp, 135 predicted proteins | sample LaCruzMarch2015__8_FD_187118 | JGI IMG/M metagenome (GOLD analysis project Ga0247834, IMG submission 187118) | Freshwater microbial communities from meromictic Lake La Cruz, Castile-La Mancha, Spain - LaCruzMarch2015_12m | ecosystem: Environmental > Aquatic > Freshwater > Lake | place: Spain...
CAATTCCATGCCCGCCTCGAATGTCTTAACGCAAACGATCCATGGAACGCACCAGGTTTTCGTCTTTTTTAATAGCGCGTTGTGCCAAAAACTGGAAAACCACACTGCCCAAGGGCAAGCCCAGGCCCAAACCAAAGTGCCCGGCATTGGCATTAAATACGGACATCAATTGACTGAAAACCACACCGATGAGGGCCAGGAGTAAAATTGAAATCACCACCGACAAGCCGGTAATTTGTGCCTGCAACTTGCGGTTTTTGAACAAAAAGATCGCTACAAAGGACAAAACCGCGCCTAAAATGGTCAGTCCCATCAGCCCAATATTATCCGTAGGGGTCAGGACGCCATCGGTCAAACTTGCGGGCACTTCGGCCGTTTGATTCGTTATGGAACCATAGGGCAAGGCAAACTGACCGCCCAGCAAACCTGCGGCCAAAAACAGAAACACCGATTGAATACGTTGGATCATCGAATAGAAAAATTTTGTGCAAAAGTAGACGCTTTATACTAATTCAACAAAACGCATTCCACCCTTCGGTTTTTTTGCCGACCACTTTCCTCTGCATTATCTGCAACAGGCCGGGTTTTGCCGAAACCTTTCCAGTTAATCTGTGCAGCGGACACCCCATGGTCCAACAAATATTGATGCACCGCTCTTGCGCGCCGATCTGATAATTCCTGGTTGTAAACATCCGATCCCACCGAATCGGTGTGCCCACTGATGCCGATCCGTTTGCCGGGATATTTTTGCAAAAACTGCACCAGCGCATCTAATTGCGGTTTTGCGATGGGTTTCAGGTCCGATTTGCCCGAGTCAAACAATAATTCGGCACTAAACGTAAATTTACGTTCTTTCAAAATCCGGTTTTCGAGCGTCATGGGCTGGGTGTCCTGCGCCGGGCCTTCCAGCGGTGTGATGCTAATGTCATCCATACAAATATAGGCCGCCCGAATTATTTTTTCAAACTTGCCGGATTTCCGGGTATTCAAACTGTCTATTTTGTGGCTTTGGGCAGGGCTCAAATCGGTGCTAATTTTCATTTCCGGCATAAAATTGCCGATGGCGAAGTACATAAATGGCTGATCGGGCACAAAATCGGCACTCAACTGTACCCACGCGCCCTTGGTTGCAAGCACCTGGTTAAAATTGACTTGCGGTTTTCCCTGCAGGTAGGAAATATCCAGTCCGTACCGACCATCCAATCCGGCAACCGTAAAATACACGCCTAAGTTATTCGCGCGCACAGGCAGAATCGGCGTTTGGGGGCTGTACACTTTTTTCAAATGTTCTTTCATCAACGCAGGGTCTTCTTTTACCCACACACTGAATTGGTATCGTTGTCCGGGTTTTAAAGGCCGCGTTAATTGCCCCTGAATAGCCTCGCGATATCCTCCTTTTTGTCCGGCATCGATCGCAGGCAAATAGAAAATGATGCCCGCGCAATAATTGCCGGTATGGACCGCTGGCAGCCAGGGGCAATTTTCGGCAGCCGCTAGTAAATCGGGGGTCATGTCCCTAAAAGTAGTCCAGGTTTCGGCGCATTCTGTAAACCGACCCGTGTAGCTCATAAATTCGCATGGAACGACCACGGCGTCCGGCTTGGTTTGTTCAAAAGAGGGGTTTTGGACCAGATTTTGGGTAAAAACAGCGTATGTTTTTAAAAAAAGGCCAACGAGGAGAATTAGTAGTCGCATAAAAAGGTGTTGTAGGCTTGCGGTGTGGTGATATATAGTGGGTGCTTGGTTTTGGTATTTTGTTGCAGAAACCATGCAAAAGTTAAAAATGTTAAAAAAATTGGCCCCAACAAATATTCCCCGGACATTACAATTTTGGCGGCAAAACCCGTCCATCTACCCAACGCTTATGCACTTTCAACCCAACATTAAAAAAACAAACCGTCGCGCATTTCCAGTCAAAATGCTCTATGCGTTTGTATATCCTTTTAGTTCGGGCATTGTGATTTACGCCGGACTGATGACCTTCTCTGTGGTGGTGACCAATGTAACCGGATTGTTGCCGCAAATCGCCAAGGATCTTTATGAAGGGCAGTTAAATACGGCAGGTTCCATTTTTTTATGGCTATTTGCCTTTTTTATGGGCGGTTTTTTTGCGGGCTGGTGTGTTGAGCGTGAAAAACTGCTCAAATGGCGCTATCTACACCTCCTGCCCCTGCTTGCGGTTGCGTGTATGTTTGTCGTCGTGGCCATTTCAGGCACCAATTCGGACACCCTGCACCCGGTCATCTTTCCGGCGCTGGTGCTCTTTTCCATTGGTATCCAAAATGCCATGGTGAGCCTGACGACCTCCTCCCTCATCAAAGCCAGCCAAATGACCGGGGTGGTCAATGAACTGGGCGTAGACATTGCCGAAATATTTCACTCAGTAGGCGAACAACGGCGCGTCATCCAACGGGAGGCCTTGCTACGCGTAATCGTCATGGTGAGCTTTTTAATGGGTGCCATGTTCAGTGTCGCCGTGTTCCCCAGTTTGCACACTGCCATTTTCTTTTTTCCAGCGGGCATCATCATCGCCGTTATGTTGCACGATATTGTGCGTTTTTAGGCAAAAAATCCGGTTTTTCTACAATTAAGCCCGCTGTTCAAAACTCGTCGCCATTTTGTGCGCATGAATCCATAGTTTTGCAGCCTCCTTTCCCACATAACTTCCTCAACCATTCTGGTGCGCAGTTGTTGGAGGGAAGAGGTTTTGACCTGTACACAAAAATACTTTTTACGCCACCACTCAATTGATCTACCATGCAAGATAAAAACATGCAACAACCGGCTGTCAACATCGAAATCTCGGAAGAAACAGCAGAAGGCATCTACTCCAACCTGGCGATCATTTCGCATTCCAACGCGGAGTTTGTAGTCGATTTTATCCGTTTGATGCCTAATGTACCCAAGGCAAAGGTGAAAGCCCGCATCATTATTACCCCACAACACGCCAAGCGTTTGTTGTTTGCCTTGAAAGATAATGTGCAAAAATACGAGCAGCAATTTGGTAAAATTGACGAGCAGGAACAACAGTTGCCGCCGATGAATTTCAATACGCCGCCAGCGCAAGCCTAACAGCGGCCCTTTTTTCCTTGTTGGGCGCAAGGTTGCAACCGCCCCTGTATGGTTATGGAAAAACGCTTTTCGTTGTTGCTCGCGCTCGAACTACTGTGGTGGATCATCACAGCAGGTATTGTACTGATTGTGCTTTATCCTATTCATAAAGCAATGAATGTGTGGACATTTGAGCGGTATAATATATTCTTTGTCGTAACGCTGGTCACGGTGACGCGCTATATTTTCTTGCTCAAACATACCTTGATTGCCAAAAGGCAGGTATTCAAAATTGTGATCATGCTTGCCATGTTTCCCCTGGTGTTTATGCTGGTTGATAACCTGCACAACTTCATGGTATCCATCGAAAACTATACCTGGGATCCTTTAACGGGCCATTTACCCGCCGCGCAAAAAAAGTCGATCGAGTCCTATTTGTGGGTAGAAATGCTCTTTTTCGGCGCAGGCAGCATTTTTGCAGCGCCCGTGCTGGCCGTTCGACTCTTTATGTCGGTGTGGCGCACCCGCAATTATGGCACGGTTTAACAGAAGTAGAACCTGCTTATGCTTAAATTACTGTTCCCTACCAGCCTGATTCTCTTGTTGTTGTGCAACGCATGTACACCAACGGCCGCACCCAAGGCCACGCTCATCCTGTATAATGGCGTGTTTTTTACCGCCGATTCGAGCCAACAAGCTTACAGCGCCATCGCCATCGCACAGGATCGCATTCTTGCACTTGGTTCCGATGCCGAAATCCAAAAACTGGCCAACACCAGCACCGAGCGGATCGATTTAAACGGCGCTTTTGTCATGCCGGGCCTCATCGAAGGACACGGCCATTTTTCCAGCCTGGGCCGCAGTTTGCAGAATATCAATCTTTTACACACCCAAAGTTGGCGTGAAGTGGTTGCGCAGGTAGCAGAAAAGGCTAAAATTACGCCCCCGGAAACTTGGATCGAAGGCCGCGGCTGGCATCAGGAAAAATGGACCGAATCGCCCGGTCTGACGGTGCAGGGTTACCCTTTCCACGATGCATTAAGTGCAGTTTCGACCGAACATCCGGTTATTTTATACCACGCCAGTGGACATGCCCTGATTGCAAATGCAAAAGCCTTGGCCTTAGCGGGCATCAGCAGCGAAACACCCGACCCCCTGGGCGGCCATATTGTACGCGATGCGACAGGTCGTCTTACCGGTGTACTGGAGGAAAATGCGATGGATCTGATCGAACAGCCCTACACCGCCTGGAAAAACAAACGCCCGGAAACTGAAAAAATAGCCGCTTTCGAAAAAACCGTTGAATTGGCCACCCAACATTGCCTGCAACAGGGTATTACCTCATTTCAGGATGCAGGCAGCGATTTTTGGGAACTCGCACAATACAAACGCCTTGCCGAAAACGGTAAATTGGGCGTTCGGCTCTGGGCCATGATTGCCCAACCCCATGCCAGCGATTTTGATAAATTGCGTAATTTCCCACAAATTGGCATCGGAAATGGCTTTTTCACAGCCCGCGCCGTAAAAGCCTATTTTGACGGGGCCCTGGGCTCTTACGGGGCCTGGCTGTTGGCGCCCTATACCGACAAACCAGGTGCTTACGGCCAAAATACAACGCCCATCGACACCATCCGTGCCCTCGCCGAACAATGCCGCCAGCATCAATTGCAGTTTTGCGTACATGCCATCGGCGACCGTGCCAACCGGGAAGTGTTGAATGTTTTTGATGCCTTTTTACCCCAAATCCCCGAAGGGAAAGCCCCTTATGGCGCCACACGCGGCGCGTTACGCTGGCGGGTAGAGCACGCACAACATATTGACTTGCAGGATATTCCGCGCTTTGGGCAGCTCGGCGTTATTGCCTCCATGCAGGCCATCCATTGTACCAGTGATGCGCCTTTTGTAGCAAAACGCCTTGGGCTGGAGCGTGCACGTACGGGCGCATACGCATGGAGGCGCCTGCTCGATGCGGGCGCGCGCATGGCCAACGGCACCGATACGCCCGTAGAAGAAATTGACCCATTTGCCTGTTTGTATGCCAGTGTAAGCCGCAAAAGGGTGGATTCTGGACTGGAATTTTTCCCGGAACAGGCCCTGCAACGCGCTGAAGCCTTGCGTTCTTACACTACCTGGAATGCCTTTGCGGCCTTTGAAGAACAGGAAAAAGGGGTGTTGGCCCCAGGCAAATTGGCCGATCTGGTGGTGCTCTCAAACAACCTCCTAACCTGCCCGCCAACAGAAATACGGTCAACTAAAGTACTCAAAACCATTATTGCTGGGAAAGTAGTGTATATGCAATAGATTTTATACCAAAACGTTGCACTTGTTTAAAAGGAAAATCTACCTTAGCTGGCAATTATTCAACTTTTATATTTTCACAAAACAATTTTGAAAGGTGGAATACGGGAATTTTAAACGGAGAGATGGGAATTTTCGGGATCGCGATCGTACGAACGACAATCGGGACCGGGGTGGCGATCGGGGTGGCTTCAATCGTGAGCGGGGTGGCGGTGAGTTCCGCGATCGTGGTGGCGACAGAGGCGGCGACCGAGGCGGCTTTAACCGCGACAGAGGTGGATTCCGCGAGCGCAGTGATTCGCGCGAACGGGGCGAACGCAGTGATCGGGAACCGGAAGAAAGTGTATTTTCCAAACGGGTGCGTGCCGGCAAACGCCGTACGTACTTCTTTGATGTACGCAAAACAAAAGGTAGCGACTTTTTCATCACCATTACGGAAAGTACCCGTCGTGAAGATGGCTTTGGCTACAAAAGACACAAAATTTTCCTCTACAAAGAAGATTTTAACCGCTTTGTTGCTTCCTTGACAGAAGTAGTAAACCACGTTAAAACGGATCTGATGCCCGACTTCGATTACGAAGAATTCGATCGTCGCCAGGCAGAATGGGAAGCGCAAAACAAAGACTTCGACGAAGACGAAGACGGCGGGAATGACGAACCAGCAGACCGTGAAGTACGCGAAGTGCGCAATGCACAAGCAGAAGAAACGGACGAAGCCGATGAAACCGACGACAAAAAATCGCCGTTCCGCAAAGACGACGACGAAATGTCCTGGTAGTTTTTTAGGACTAATCTTTATACTCCCAGTCTTCACCCAGATCTTCTACCGGGTGCCAAAACAGGGATTTAAACTGCACCACTTTATCTTCTTTTATTTCAACGCCTTCAGCCTCTAATAATTCCTGCATCAGCGTTGGTGTGGGAAAATGGTGCCGTCCACTCAGTTCACCCTTCCGATTTACTACCCGATGCGCAGGCACTCCGTCCTGCGCAAACGAATGATTGAGCGCCCAACCGACCATCCGGGAAGCGCCCAAGGCTAAAAAATCGGCAATGGCACCATATGTGGTGATACGCCCCTTGGGTACCGCTTTTACCACGGCATACACCAAATCGAAATAAGTAGGCTGCGCTTTGTTCATATCGGCTTGATCAAATTGGCCAAACGTACATATTCTTCCCAGCCCAGGGTTTCCGGCCTTTTTTCATAAAATGGATCGCTCATCAGTACTTCCTGGGCTATAAATGGCTTGAGGGTATTGCGCAACATTTTTCTGCGCTGGTTAAACGCCGTTTTTACCACCCGCCGAAACACCGCTTCGTCACAGCCCAATTCAAAATTATCTTTCCGGGTTAAACGGATTACCGCCGATTGCACCTTGGGCGGCGGATTGAACGAACCGGGCGCTACCGAAAACAAGTACTCTACTTTGTAAAATGCCTGCATCAATACACTGGTGATGCCATACACCTTCCCCCCTTCTTTCGAAACAACCCGATCGGCCACCTCTTTTTGAAACATCCCCACCATTTCGGGGATCAAGCCGCGGTAATCGAGCATTTTAAACAAAATCTGCGTCGATATATTATACGGGAAGTTACCAATCAAACTAAAAGGATCTTGCCCAAAAACGGTAGTCGGATCAAAATCCAGGAAATCCTTCAAAATTAAACGCGGCGTGAGCGCGGGGTAGTTTTTTTGCAAATATTCCACCATGTCACGGTCGGCCTCCACCGCATAGGTTTCATAATCGGTATGCGCCAATAAATGTTTGGTCAACATACCCATCCCTGGGCCTACCTCCAACACCCGACCAGATTCGCCGGTGCGTTGCAAACTGTCGGCAATGCGCAGCGCTATATGGTCATCTTTAAGAAAATGCTGTCCGTACGATTTTTTGGCTTGCATGCCTGGTATTTTAGGAAGTTAAGAAGATTTGGCCGTTTTTTCCGCAGCTAAGGCTTGGCCCAACTGCATGAACCAGAGGGTAAAAAACAGGTAAAAAGCAACACCAATGGCCGTTTCGAGGGTATATTCTACCAAAAATGAAACAAACATCATGATCTGGAAGACCGCAAACAAATAAAATCGCCGCGCCGCACGCACCGTGAGCGGCGCAAACAAGGCGATCAAACTCAGGCACAAACCCAACAAGCCCGTGCCGCAAAGGATATAGATAAATTGATTGTGGGGCAATCGCGGATCTAAAGAATAACTCGGATATTGGTCGTTGGCCATCATTTGCACTTCAATTGGCAAATCACCGGCCCCAATACCCAAAAGCGGGTCACGCAACCACAAACGAATCCCAATTTCGAGCGATACCCACCGCTGTGCGTCCGAATAAGTGCCGCCTTGGTTTTGCCGATATTTTTCCCAGTCGTACCGCATATAACCGATGCGCTGTTGCAAACTGGGCATGGTTTGGTACGCAATCACGGGCGCGGCCAACACCACCACCAGGGCCAGTATACTCAAACGCCGGTTTCCTGCCGACACAATCCCCAAGGCAATGGTGTAAAACAAAGCAATGTACAATGCCGCCAACCCGCTGCGTACACTCAACAAATGAATCATTACAAACAAGGAAAGCACCGTAAGAGCCAATACCGTGCGCTCCCAAGGATACCGCCAATAAAAACCGCGTTTCCACAACCAACCACCCGATAAAATCGCTGTGACTAATAAAAGATTGAAGCGAATGTGGTTGCGCGGCACCGGCACCGGACGACCATGAATCAAATCGGCAATGATCGTGTCGTAATGCAGGATAAAATTAATACCCACCCCAATACTCAACAACAACATGACCCATACCAATAAATATAGGACGGATTGGTACTGCCGACTGGAAAGGGCCGGTAAATTGGCAAAAGCCAGCGGAAGTACAAAAAATGGAATTCTGACCCGCACCTGACTGGCCCAGAAAGCGGTATTTTCCGACCAAAAGTAGCTGATTGCCGGTGCCAGTAATAAAAAGGAAAGGGCCAGATAAACGGGGCTCCGAAAAAACTGTACAAAGGCGAACCGCAAGCCATGCAGTAAATGCGCCTGCGGACGAACATTACGGGCCGATACCGTCGCCTGCCATAAGCCCGCTGCGACCAACAGCCACATACTCACGGACAGCAAAAACGGAGAAGTCATCAAGCTGCTCACCAACAGGGCAGCAGCTAGAAGGGTAAGGCCCGAAGGCGTGAGCAGTTGTTTGTAATTCCGGGTTTCCAATGATTCTGATGCTGAGATAGTCGAGCGAAGGTCCGCAACCGGCATGGAGCGATAACGGGCAAAGATAAGGCAGGGGACGGGAATTTTTCTTTTCCAAAACTTGTTCCTCGAACTTCCCTACTTTTGTGTTGTTCTATATACCTGATCATGAAACATTGCTTTTACCCGTATTGCTTTGCTGCATTAATGCTGATCGTTTCCGCCTGCCGACAAGATACCCCGGCCAGCCAGGAACAGCAGCCCCCGCTCATGATGGGCAAACCCACGCCAACCAACAACCCATCGGGCGAACCCCTGACTTTGCCCAAAACGGGGACAGGGAATTTTGAAAACCTGGTGGCCGACTTTGAACGAAAAGACCGCGGTATTTGGCAAAAACCGGATATGGTCATTTCGCTTTTGGGCAACCTGGAAGGCAAAACGGTAGCAGATATTGGGGCCGGAACCGGTTATTTTACCTTTCGCATGGTGCCTACTGCCAAAAAAGTAATCGGCATTGACATTGATCAGCGCTTCATCCAGTTTATGGATAGTGTAAAAGTACGCATGCCTGAAGTGTATCGCAAACGATTTGAAACACGCCTGGCCAAACCCGACAATCCCTTGCTCGCACCCGGGGAGGCCGATGCCGTGGTGATTGTCAATACCTATGGATACATCGAACACCGCGTACAATATTTCAAAACTGTGTGGAAAGGCATGTCGCCCGGCGCAAAAATGTTGATTATTGACTTTAAAAAGAACAATTTACCCATTGGCCCGCCCGACGAATTCAAGGTTGCGCTCAGCCAGGTGGAACAAGAACTGGTGGGTGCAGGATTTAAGATTGATAAAGTAGACCGTGAATCGCTCGACTACCAGTATATTATCATTGCATCCAAGCCTACCCTCTCACAATAATCATTTGATGATACACAGGGCGCCCATTTGGGTAGTGCTGTATTTTATTACTACTTCTTTATGCGCAGTTCTCTGAAACTTTTTACCTGGTTTGGTATACCCGTGCACTTGCACTGGTCGTTTGGTCTGATTTTTTTGTACGCTTTTTATATCGGAAATGCACAAGGCGCTGGTTGGATCGGCATTTTGTGGATTATGGGCTTGTTTATTGCTTTATTTGGTTGCGTCTTGTTGCACGAATTTGGCCATTCCCTTACCGCAAAACGATACGGGGTGAATACCCAGGATATCATTCTTACGCCCATTGGGGGTATTGCGCGGCTGGAAAGAATGCCCGAAAAACCCATCCAGGAATTTTTTGTGGCCATTATGGGGCCTATGGTAAATGTCGTGATTGCCTTAATCCTGTTTATTGTTGGGAGAATCATGTTTTCCGGGCCAGATTGGGCCTTTTTTACCGCAACCATTGTGGACTATTTTAGCGGCATTCTTGGCTTTTTTGCCGATGCCAAAGCATTGTTGTTGGGTAACTTGAGCGTCCTCGATTTTTGGGATAATCTTTCCCGCGGCTGGAGTTCCAACGAGGCGGCAGATGTAGCGATCGAAGCAGAACTAAATGTCAGTAGTTTTCTGTTTTTTATGCCCGTTTTGCTTTCTGTAAACTTATGGCTGGTGGTATTCAACATGATTCCGGCTTTTCCAATGGATGGCGGCCGGGTGTTTCGGGCGCTGCTGGCCATGCGTCTGGGTAGGGTGACGGCTACACGTTGGGCATCCCGGGTAGGTCAGTTCATCGCGCTAATTTTTGTACTTTTTGGTTTGGCAAAAGGCGGCATTACCCTGATTTTGATCGGATTTTTTGTCTTTTCGATGGCGCGTACCGAAAACAACATGGTACAACTCAGCGATTTATTGAGTCGATTCAATGCCTCAGACATTATACGTGTTGCTTTTACCCGACTTTCCTCCAACGATTGGATGCAAACGCCCATTGATTTGCTAAAGGGCAGTTTGGAACGACACTTTTTGGTATTCAACATCAATGACCAATTGGTGGGTGCCCTGGCGGAAGAACAAATCTTAGCGGCTCAAAAAAAGAACGATTTTAGCGTTTCCGTAGAAAATTACATGCAAACCGTAGAAGTGGTGCACCCAAAGGAATCCATGGGATACGTGTATCAGCTGCTCATGCAATCGGGCGAACCAATCATTGCAGTAGCCGATGCACAAGGGGTGCTGGGGGTCATTGACCGCGAGGGATTCCGAAATTTTATGCGTTTACAAAATGCAAAGTAAAGCCGTGCCGACTATTTCTTTTTAAAATCGCCATTTTTCCAGGCTTTAAAGAACTGTCCCCAAGCCAGCGGGCTGAAAATGTTCATGGGGGGCGTTTGACCAATATAAACATACTCGCGCGATTGCTGGCGCAGGTAAAAATTGGCGCTTTCTCGTCCGCTGTGCGGTACAATATCCGGATTTTTCCGTGCTTCGGTTAAATATTCGTTGGCGAGGTTTTTCGTTGCCTGGCGTTGAAGCTCAGGCGTAACATCCATTTTCAGGAATTCAATTTTGAAGTGATCCTTAGAGGGCCACGGAAAAATAACCGTCATGGGCAGGTTGATGGTATCCTGCGACAACAACTGAACAATAGAGTAGCGGTCCTGCGTAAGGGTATCGGGAATCGTGATGGTAACCGGTTCAAAACCGATGCAATTAAAACGCACCTTATCGCCTTTTTCAACTACGATGGAGAAAAACCCACGGTAGTCAGAATAACTGCCCCGACTTTTTTTAGGTAAATGCACCGTAGCGTACGGTACCGGCAAAAGGCGACCATCTGCTTCTGTGATTAACATACCAGAAAACTGGATGAGTTGCTCCTCTTTTTTAGCCGATTGTGGATCCTGCGCATGTAGGAAGGAGCAACAAAGGATACCGATGATAAATGCGATACTTTTTTTCACGCTATAAAATTTTAAATTCAGGACTCTTATAACCAGCTACCTTGGCTATAAAACAAAGGTACGCGAAAGAATTGACTGTAAGAACGATTAAAAACGGCTGTTGTGCAAAAGGTTAACGCAAGTTTAACTTAGCCAAAATCACCGATGTTTGCATCATTTGCCCACTTTAAAACGTTTTAAGCACAACATTCGCTGGCTTTGCATTTTTTTGCATGCCTTTCTCCACGAAAGAATGGATAAAACTTCCACTTAGCAACGCGTGTTTTTGTTACCTTTGCCGACGTTTTGCGTTTCTTTATTTAAAAACACCTCTTTACACACGATGTCTCGTTCGATCAATTTCTTTTTTCTGCTCGCCTTTTTGTCAGGCGCCGTTACTATGCAAGCGCAAACCGCGCCAAAATACGGACATATGAACCTTGGCAATTTGCTGGAATCGCTTCCCGAAACCAAAACAGCAAATGACCAATTGAAACTGTACACCGATCAATTAACGGCAAAAGACGATTCGCTGACCAAAGCGTTTCAGGCCGCTTACACCAAACTGGAAACCGAATACAACTCAGGCGTACTTACGCCGGTGCAATCTCAAGAGCGTCAGGCTGAATTACAAAAACAACAAGAGTTTATTCAAAAATTTGAACAGGAAGCACAGCAAAAAGTTGCTGAACGCCGGGAACAATTATTGAAACCTATTTTGGCCAAAATCGATACCGCGATCAAGGCGGTTGCTACCGAATTGGGCTACCTGATGATTTTTGACACCAGCTCGGGTGTTATGTTGTTCGCCAACGATACCGACGACGTGACGGCCACGGTGAAGAAAAAATTGGGCCTCTAAAATTTATATTGCGTATTTTTTCTGCACGGTCAGGCAACTTTATTGCCTGACCGTGCTCTTTTTAGCGGGATTGTATGAAAATGAATAGGTCGATAGTCGGACTTTATTAGTTTTGCGCTTTCTGTGGTGGTGCAAGCAGCCTGCCACGTTCTATGTTACCCACTTTGCCCATCAGCAAATCAGATCGTTTTATCATGAATGCATCTTTCAAGACACTCAACAACCTAACCGGCTGGCTCACGTTTGCCATCACCGGAATCGTGCTGGCATTAGCCGCCCAGCCTACCGGTAGTTTGTGGGACTGCGGCGAATTTATTTCTGGCGCGTTTAAACTTCAAGTTGTGCATCCGCCTGGTGCGCCGGTATTTTTGTTGGTTGGCCGCTTGTTTGCCTGGGTCGCCACGTTGTTTTCGAACGACCCATCCAATATAGCCTATGCCGTCAACCTGTTATCGGCCTTAAGCACGGCCTTTGGCGCTATGTTTATTTGTTGGAGCACCACCATTTTGGTACGCCTCACGCTCACCGGCCGCGATGCGGAACCCGCAAGCGCACAAACGATCGCCATTTTGAGTGCTGGCTTAATCGCAGGTTTGGTTACCGCCTTTACTTCCTCCGTTTGGTTTTCAGCGGTAGAAGGTGAGGTGTACGCTATGTCTACCTTTTTTACCTGTATGACGCTGTGGGCGGTACTCAAATGGTACAATTTGCCTGATGAGGCCAACGCAGATCGTTGGTTGGTGTTCGCCATTTACTCAATCGCATTGTCTATCGGGGTCCATTTGCTCAGCTTGCTGACCTTCCCGGCCCTTGCGATGTTTTATTATTTTAAAAAGGCAAAAAAAGTATCTTTTCTGGGTGCTTTAACCTCGGCAATCGTAGGGGTTGTATTTATTGTTGTTATTCAAAAAGTGGTTATTGCAGGTATTCCGAATATGTGGGCCTGGTTTGACATGATGATGGTAAACAACTTTGGCTTGCCTTTTTACAGCGGTATCATTCCGGTTATTTTGTTGTTTACGGCCGGCATTTGGTATGGCTTGCATTATGCCCGCAAAACCAACAATGGCCTGATGCAGCGCCTGGTTGTTTCGTTTGCTGTAATTGTAATTGCCTATAGCTGTTATGGTATGGTGATCCTGCGCGCGATCGCCAGCCCACCCATTAATATGAATGATCCTTCTGATCCGATGCGTTTGTTGCCTTACCTCAACCGCGAGCAGTATGGCGAACGTCCGTTGTTGAGCGGCCCGGATTTTGATGCACAACCCGTGGGCGTCGAGTCTACAGAACGCTACGGCCGCGTCGGCAACCGCTATGAAGTGGTAGACGAAAAAGTGGATTATGAGTTCTCGCCCAATGATAAAACCTTGTTCCCTCGGATGGGCGACTATTCGCAGGATCGTCCGCGGCTGTACCGACAATGGATCGACAAGCCAACCGGAAAACCCACTTTTTCCGATAATATTGAGTTTTTCTGGAAATATCAGATCGGCTGGATGTATTGGCGTTACTTTATGTGGAACTTCTCCGGCCGTCAAAATGGCGAACAGGGCTATTACTCCTGGGATCCCACCGCCGGCAACTGGATTACGGGTTTCAGCGCATTGGACGAACGCCGTATTGGCAACCAACGCGAAATTCCCGATTTCCAGAAATACAACCAGGCCAACAATAAGTACTATTTGATTCCTTTCCTGTTGGGCTTGCTGGGTATGTTTTTCCATTATAGCCGCCGTCGCAACGACTTCTTTGCTTTATTTGCCCTGTTTATCATCACCGGCGTGGGTATCATTGTATATTCCAACCAGCCACCGAATGAGCCGCGCGAACGCGATTATGTATTGGCAGGTTCTTTCTTTACCTATGCCATCTGGATCGGGATGGGGGCCTTTGCCCTCTTCGACCTGCTCGTTGCACGCCTAAAACTGGCGGGCAATATTGCAGCACCCGTGGCAGGTTTGATCGGTTTGGTAGCACCCTTATTGATGGTTACCCAAAACTGGGACGACCACAGCCGCGCCAAACAGTATGCCAGCCGCGATTATGCACGCAACTTCCTCGAATCTTGCGAGCCCAACGCCATCATTTTCACCTATGGCGATAATGATACCTACCCGCTGTGGTATTGTCAGGAAACGGAAGGCATTCGTACAGATGTACGGGTGGTAAACCTTTCGCTGATTGCCGTAGACTGGTACATTGGCCAATTGCGTCGGGCGGTAAATAACTCCCCGGCCATTGAAATGAGCATCCCGCAAGAAAAGATTCAAGGCTTTAAACGGGTACAAATTCCTTACGGCGGCGGTCAAGGCCCTGAAAAGGAAATGAGCCTCGATCAGGTGATGAAATTCCTGGGCGAAGACCATCCACAGCAACAAGGCAGTGGACGTGGCTTTGATACCTACCTGCCTACGCGCAAAATGTTTATTCCGGTAAATAAAGAAGCGGGTATTGCCAATAAAATCCTTTCGCCGAATGATAGCACCATTGTGGACACCATTCACTTTAATATTGGGGAGAAAAAGACCTATATTATTAAAGACGATTTGGCCATCATGGACATCATTGCTTCCAATATTTGGAAACGCCCCATTTACTGGGCCGTTACCTGCCGCGATGAAAAACTCCTGGGCTTACAAGATTACCTCCAATTGGAAGGCCTTGGCTTGCGTTTGATTGCTTCTAAAAACAAAAGCAATACCGAAAGTTATGGCATCATCGGTTGCGGCCGGGTGGATACTGAATTGGCTTACCGCAACATCATGGAAAAGTGGACTTGGGGTAACTTTGATAAAGAGCGCCTGTACGTTGACCGCTCATACCTGCCAAGCCTCCAAACCATGCGTGTAACCATGATCCGGGTAGCCCGCCAATTGGTGTTTGAAAAACAAAACGAAAAAGCCATGGCACTGGCCGATCGCTATTTTGAAGCATTCCCGCAATACAACTTCAACTACGATCAGTTTACCGCCTTTATGGCCGATATTTATGCTCGGGCCGGCAACAAGGAAAAGGCAGCAGCCAAAATCCGCGAAATTGCCAAAACGATCGAACAACAGTTGCGTTTTGTTAAATCACAAACGCCTACGTTCCAACGCGGCTACCAGCAAGACGGACAGTATGCCATGGGTACGGCACAAACCATCCTGCGTATTGCAGAAGATATGGACGACAAGGCCCTGCTGAAAGAATTGGAAGATCAATTCACACCTTATATTCCAAACCAGAATGCGCCGAACAGCCTCCCAGGCTTCCGGCAGTAATTGGAAAGGTGGGTTGAAATATGAATTATCCCGAATTTTGGTGAAAACTAAAATTCGGGATTTTTTTATATATGATTGAACACCCAGCAAAGTGGAAACATTTGGGTAAGATATTCGACCTCTAGCGAGGTCGTGCGGAAAAAATACCATTTGGCGTTGCTACAAATATTTGACCTCCAAGGAGGTCAGTGGTCAGTGCCTTGCCTTTGAGATTCCAGGAAATGGTTTTAAATCAATAAATCATTGGGCAACGCGACGACCTCGCGAGCGGTCGAACATTTGTAGAAAAGATACAATGTCCGAAACTACGCACGACTTCGGAGAGGTCGAGCATTTGTAGAAAAGATACAATGTCCGAACCCGCTTACGACTTTGGAGAAGTCGCACATTTGTAGGCCTAACAAAAAGAACAGCGCCATTCCGAATTTAGTTTTCACCAAAATTCGGGATGATGCAGGTTTTAATTAGATATCAAAACCTTTGCAGGCGCAATGGGCAAGCCTGGAAAAGCCAGCCAATAAGCACCCGGCGCCAATGGAGCAATATCCATCATTACCTGATTAAGGCCTGGCGTGAGGAGCATCGAATTTTCCTGCACCACCCGGCCCAGCGCATCAATCCATTGCGCGCGCACCGTTTGTTCGGTAAGTACCTGAAGTTCCGCCACAACCGTTTGCCTGGCTGGATTCGGATATAGCAATACCTTATCTTGTAGCGTGGCAATGCTGGCAGGATCTTCATCGCGGAAAATATTTCCAGCCGAACGATAGAAAAAGGTATTCATTCCCTGCGCTGCCAGGGTGCCTCCTGTGGCCACATAATAGCCGCCAAACTTGTGCATGATCGGCGTAACATTGTAACCCGTAATACCCAAATCGAGGGAATCAAGCACAATTCCTTGCAAGTTGAGGCGATACACTTTGCTATTGCCCGATTCGGCACCCGCAAACAGGATATTTTTCGAATTGGGCAAATAGGTACAGGAAAAACCCTCGCTGTAATCAAATCCCGTATTCTTATCATTGTAAAAATTGGTCCAGTGTACCTGACCAGATTCGTCCCATAACGCGGCATAATAAGCAGAGTACAAGGTGGTTACCTGATCGCTGTACACATTGCCCGCCAGTACAAACTGACCGTTGGCGGTAGGCACCAGGTCATTTACAGCGAAAAATGAATATCCTTCGCCAAATTTATAATTAGGGTCGTCGATCACCTTATTCCATATCGTCAGACCATTTGATGTTCGAATTTTTGAAACACTGTTGCCTGCTAATACCAAAAAAGCGCCACCACCCTGGGTAATGTACATGCGTTTGGGGCTGGAGGCTGGATAGTTGTTTTTCCAGACAATCTCGCCATTTTCCGAAAGGCGCATCGCCACCAGGGCACCCAATGCGGGTGATGGGCCTACCACGATATACCCGCCTTCGGGCAAAGGTGCGATGTCGGAGAAGTAAGCAACACCTGGAATTTTTTTGCTCCAAAGTTCCATTCCTGCCGAATTTAGCCGCAGCAAATAGCCTTGATTGGCGCTTCCAGCCGCCAAAAGCCAGCCGCCATCGGGCATTTGAAGTACCCCACGTCCCATCGACTCAGAGGTAGTTGCCGTACCATAATATTTCAGGCTCAGTTGATTGCCCAGTGGGTCGACCTGAAGCATAAACAGGTCTTGCAGGGACGTACTGTTGTTTTGGAATCCATAGCCAAACAGGGTGTAACCGGATGCACTGGGAAACACGGCACGCCCTACATCATATCCATTGGAAACCGGATAGTTTTTTTGAATAATGCCCGTGTTTTGCGCAGATAAAAACAAAGGGAAAAGTACGAAAAGTAAAAAATGTTGTTTTTTCATTGGGTGTTATTTTTAAATACGGAATTTGCTTTAAAATTACGGGAATCGATACCTTAGTTAAAATCTAAATGGCTTTTTGTCGGACGCATGTCTAATAGGCTGGTTGCAGAAGACATTAAAATATAGCAAATAGCATACAAAACACCATATTAGCGCCCGCTGAAAAATAAGTTTGCCGTAACATTACCCTTATCCTAAAATTTTAAAAATCGCACAATGAAAATTTTTACATCCCTATTACTTGCCTTGTTTGCTTTCGCCCCGCTTGCTTTCACGCAGGCGACCTTTTCCCTGACACCGCAAAATGTGAGTGTGGTGGTAGCAGATTCGACCAAAGACGCTGAAGCAATCAACACCATCCAGAACCTTCAGAACGTTTCAAAAACAATTCGCTGGACTCGTACGGTCATTTGCATTGATCCGAATAATGGTTTGACCCAAATTTGTGATTTGGTTACCTGCTATTTTGCAACGGTTTCTACGCGGACGTTTACCCTGGCCGCTTCGGCAAGCGGCCCGATCATCACACACTTTCTGAAAGACGCTGGCGTACCCGGTTCGGCCATCATAGCACTGCACTTTGAAAATGTAGCCAACCCGGCGGATAGTGTTACCAGTATTTATACCTTCAATGCCTGCGGTGTTTCTGGCACGGCGGAGCAACTTCCAGAAGCAAACGTACAGTTGTTTCCGAATCCGGTTACTGAATATTTTACCCTGCAAAACGCGGATGCTGTGGCTAATATCCGTGTTTATGCGACAGATGGACGGCAGGTTGCCAATTTTGAAGCAACACCGGGCGCGCAATATCCACTCACGGCCCTGACCGCAGGAAACTATTATGTTGCGCTCCTGGACCAATACCAGCGGGTGTTCCAGGCGCTGCAAATTGAGAAGCGATAAGGGTAAGGTCGGAAGCGATTCCCGACGCTTCCGACCTTGTCATTTACCGTAAACAGATACCCAACGGTCGAGAATTTAAAAGCAACTTATATGCAACTGCATAGGATTCGCAACAATTTCGCCAATTTTGCGTCCTTATTCGCTGCAAGGTGTTTTAAAAGTTGAACCTTGCACTTCGATATTTCCACAATATGGCCAATTTATCCTTTCAATACCCGGCATGGTTCCTGATCCTTTGTGTTTTACTGGGGCTGGGTTATGCATTATTGCTTTATTTCCGCGATACCACGTTTCAGGAACGCGCACCACGCCTGCCCCTGGTGCTTGGGATCATGCGCTGGCTCACCGTTACGATCCTGAGCGCTTTGTTGTTGTCCCCCCTGCTAAAATCGATCATCACCGATACGAAAAAGCCGGTTATTGTACTGGCACAAGACCAATCTGAAAGCATCGGTGCAACCTTGCAAGGGCCCGCACTCGAACAATACAAGCAAGACTGGCAATCGCTGCGCACGGCACTGGAAGAAAACTATGAGGTACACGAACTAGCCTTGGGCGACGATGTACGCGAAGGAGTAGATTTTAATTTTCAGGATAAGGTGAGCAATCTTTCGCAGGCAATGCAATCCATTTACGATATGTATGGCACCCAAAACCTGGGGGCTGTCGTCATCGCATCCGATGGTATTTACAACGAAGGCAGCAACCCGGCTTACAGCGGTGCACAACTTACTGCCCCCGTTTATACGATTGCCCTGGGGGATACCGTACCCAAAAAAGACCTGTTGATCAAGCGGGTTTTTAATAATAAAATTGCCTATTTGGGGGATAAATTCACCGTACAAATTGATGTGAGCGCGACCAATTGTGCGGGTGCGACTTCTGTCCTAACCGTTGGAAAAGTGTCGGGCGACCAAACGCGCATATTGCAATCCATTCCGGTAAGCATTACCAACAACGACTTTTTTGCCACCAAAGAAGTGGTGATTGAAGCCGATCAGGCGGGCGTGGCACAATACGTCGTGCGCCTTGCGAACATTCCAGGAGAGGCATCCACCGTCAATAATAAAAAAGAACTGTTTATTGACGTGTTAGATGCCCGTCAAAAAATCCTGTTTCTGGCCAATAGTCCGAACCCCGACCTCAGCGCCCTGCGACAAACCCTGGAGTCGAATAAAAACTACCAGGTTTTTCTGTCCTACATCACCGATCCGGGACTGGATGTTTCGAAATATGATTTTGTAGTGCTGCACAATTTGCCATCTGTGAGCAATGATATTTCGGGAATCCTAAAAACGATGAATGAAAAGCGCATTCCACGCCTGTTCATTGCAGGTTTGCAAACGGGCTTTACCAGTCTTTCGAAAGAACAAGGGCTTGTTAATATCCAAAATGTGAGCCAGCAAACCGACGATGTGCAAGGCAAGGTTTCGCCGCAATTTGCTGCTTTTGCGCTCGATCCGAGGGTGGGTGAAGAATTGCCCAAATTCAATCCCGTTACATCGGCATTCGGAAGTTTTGGCGCAACCGCGCAGGCACAGGTAATTCTTTGGAAACGCATCGGCATGGTGGACACCGACCAACCTTTGCTGGCAGTAGGCGAAACAAATGGGGTCAAAACCGGCATATTTGTCGGAGAAGGTTTGTGGAAATGGCGCCTGTTTGATTTCCTCCAACACAACAACCACGAAATATTTGACGATTTGATCGGCAAAACCGTGCAATACCTTTCCCTTAAAGCCGATAAACGCAAATTCCGGATCAACCTGGATAAAAGCATTTTTGATGAAAATGAAGCCGTTACGTTTGGCGCAGAATTGTACAACGACAATTACGAACTGACCAATGAACCGGACATCAACATCGTGGTACGCAACAAGGACGGAAAGGATTTTAATTATAATTTTAATAAACTCGGAAAGGCTTACACGCTGAATGCCGGTATTTTACCTACCGGAAACTACACATTCAAAGCCAATACGAACTTTAACGGACAGGCCCTGAGTTTTGAAGGCAAATTCAGTGTGCGCCCAATTGAATTGGAATTGTTTGAAACCACCGCAAATCATGCCGTATTGCGTCAATTGAGCAGCCAATATGGCGGTGAAACCGTGTATACGAATCAAATTTCCAGCATTGGTGAAAAAATAAAAGCCAATCAAACCGTAAAACCCGTTATTTACCAAACAACCAAAACGAATCCGTTAATCAACCTGAAATGGATTTTTGCGTTGCTGGCAGGTTTGCTGGCAGCCGAATGGTTCCTAAGGCGTTATTATGGCGCCTATTGATTTTGATTACCTTTGTGTATGAATCTTACTGCGCTTTCCATCCGCCGCCCCTCGCTGATTATTGTGGTTTTTGCTGTGTTGACCTTCATGGGGGTAGCGAGCTATTATCGTCTTCCGATTGAATTGGTGCCCAAATTCAATGCACCCATCATTACGATTATTACCGTTTATCCCGGCGCATCGCCTTCCGAAGTAGAAAATGCGGTCAGCAAACCCATTGAAGATGCCATTTCTTCCTTGGAGGGGATCGATCAAATTCAGATTAGCTCCAACGAAAACACCTCCTTTGTGGTCGTTGAAATGGATCAGGCGGTCGACATTGACAAGACGGTACAGGAGCTTACCCGCAAGATCAACCAAATTCAGGCGACTTTTCCCAAAGAAGTGCGCACGCCGGTGGTCAATAAATTTGCACTCGACGAATTACCCATTGTACGCTTAGGGACTTCTGCCAATATTACCGGGACCGCTTTTAATGACTTGATCAAAAACCGCATACTGCCCGATATTGCGCAGGTAAAAGGCGTAGCGCAGGTGAATATCCTGGGCGGCGAAGAGCGTGAAATAAAAATCAACATCAACAGTGAACGCCTGGAACAATACGGACTTTCGCTGTTGCAGGTTTCGCAGGCCATTCAAATGGCCAACCTGGATTTCCCTACCGGAAAAGTAACCGATGCCGCCGGGCAAATGCGTATTCGACTGGCTGGAAAATTCCACAGCCTCGATGAAATTCGCAACCTGGTCATTGGCAAAAGCCGGTTTGGTTCTTCGATTTATATTCGGGATATTGCTGAGGTGCAGGATGGCGCACGCGATCAGGAAGTAATTTGCCGGACCGATGGGCGGCCTTCCCTGGGTATCACTGTTCGGAAACAAAGCGATGCCAATGCCGTGGAAATGGCCGATTTAGTGATTAAAAAAGTACAAGACCTCGAAAAACGTTACGCCAAAGAAGGCCTCAAATTTCAGGTTGTAGCCAATAGCAGTAAATTTACCAAACGCGCCACCGATGCGGTAATTCATGATTTGTTTACCGCCGTTTTGCTGGTTGGCCTGGTTATGTTGCTGTTTCTGCACAGTTTGCGCAACGCTGCTATTGTATTGGTGTCTATCCCTACTTCGATTGTGAGCACCTTCGTGATGATGCAGTTGTTCGGCTATTCACTCAACCTGATGTCCTTGTTGGGTTTGTCGCTCGCCATTGGTATTTTGGTCGACGACGCAATTGTCGTGATTGAAAACATTTATCGGCACCTGGAAATGGGGAAAAACAGGGTGCAAGCCAGTTACGATGGCCGGATGGAAATTGGTTTTACGGCCATTAGTATCACCCTGATTGACGTTGTTATCTTTTTGCCCATCATTTTCACCGTTGGGATTGTACCAAACTTGTTGCGGCAGTTTTGCATGACGGTTTTGACCTCCACCCTGATGTCGTTGTTTGTTTCCTTTACCCTGGTGCCTTGGCTTACCTCGCGTTTGGCAAAAGCACACCGGTTTAAAGGAAAATCCATGGTGGGCCGTATGGTTTTGCAATTTGAAGCTTTTTTGGAATGGCTGGCGGAAGGTTTCGTAACCGCCCTGCGTTGGGCCTTGCACAACTGGTGGACACGCATCGCAACCCTTTTAATTGCGACGGGCACTTTTGCGGCTTCTTTTTTACTGATTTACTTTGGCTTTATTGGAAATGCCTTTTTTGATCCGGGGGATCGTGGCGAATTTTTAGTACAAGTTGACCTGCCCAAAGATGCATCCCTGACCCAAACAGACGCCGTATGCAAATCGGTGGAAGACTGGCTTCGACAACAGCCCGATGTGGTGAGCACTTTTACCTCAGTGGGCACCAACAACAAGTCTTTTGGGCTTACGCTCGCGCACGTGGGCGAGATTTTGGTGTTTTTACGGTCAAAAGATGAAGGTCGTACACTAGCCGCAGACATTTTTGCCCGACAAACCAAAGTAAAACTGGAAGAAGTGATCGCCGGGGCCAGAATCAAAACTTCCCCTATTGATATTCTTGGACTTTCCTTTTTGCCCATTGAAATCATGCTTAATGGCCCCAATCTGGATAGTTTACTCGTCGCTGCCGATACAATTAAAAAAATAATGGGCCAGGTGCCTGGTTGCGTAGAGGTAGAAAGCTCCGTGGAAGGCGGCAACCCGGAAGTAAAAGTAGATGTGAACCGGCAACGGATGGCCGATTATGGCCTGACAATGGCACAGGTTGGCCTTACCCTACAAACCGCCTTTAGTGGAAATACAGATGCCCGATACCGGGAAGGTGATTATGAATACCCCATTCGAATTGCATTGGATGCCTTTGATCGGCGCAGTGCGGGCGATATCAACCAATTATCGTTTGTAAATCCGCTGGGGAATACTTTTTACCTCAAGCAATTTGCTGAAGTAGCCGAAAGTTCGGCGCCTACCCGATTGGAACGCCGCGACCGACTCCCATCCTTGTTGCTTAGTGCACAGGTAATTGGACGACCCAATGGTTCGGTGGGCCGGGATACCAAAAAACAGCTGGATGCGCTTGATTTACCGACGGGTTCCTACATCAAATACGGTGGTGACCTCAAGCGGCAACAACAAGGCATTGGCACCATGGGATTTGCCTTATGGGTTTCGCTGGCCCTGGTTTATCTGATCCTGGTAGCCTTGTATGACAGCTGGGTGTATCCTTTTGTTGTATTGGTGTCTATTCCGCTGTCCATGATTGGTGCTTTCCTGGCACTGGCACTGGCGTCGGAAAACCTGACCGTATTTACAGGCCTTGGTTTGTTGATGCTGATTGGCCTGGTGGGTAAAAATGCCATTTTGGTGGTCGACTTTGCCAACCAGCTGCGGGAGGAGGGCTATACGATGAAAGATGCCTTGTTGCGCGCCACCAAGTTGCGTTTCCGACCCGTACTGATGACAAACATTGCGATGGTCATTGGACTTTTGCCCCTGGCATTCGCGGAAGGTGCTGGCGCGCAATGGAAAAACGGCTTGGCCTGGGCCATTATTGGTGGCCTCAATTCTTCCATGTTTTTATCGCTGATCGTAGTGCCCGTGGTGTACTGGAACTTCGAAAAGCTGTTGGTTTTGTTGAAATTGGATAAGAAAAAGAAAGTTGACTTAATAGAGTAACAGGCGTCATCCCGAATTTTAGTTTTCACCAAAATTCGGGATGACTCCTGTTATTGTTGCGGAAAAAAGTCTACTGGTTAATTGCGATGGTAATAACCCGTGCATCCGGGCTTAATTTTTGCACATCCACCGGAGGTGTGACGCCTTCGGTGCCCAACACAAAATGCCAACCATGGAGGCCTTGCGCCAACGTAACCCGGCCTTGACTGTTTACACTGCGCACATTTAATTCGGGATAGGCTTTCAACAAATCTTCGAGGCGGCTGCTGATCCCAATGCCTTTATCCGTACGGCAAAGGCTACCTTCGTATTCAACCCGTTTTACGCGTTTTACGCCTTTAACTGTTTCAGGAAATACGCGGATTTGTTCGCCATTGGATGCGGTACACACATACACGGGAACTGTTTCTTTCCCAACGGTAATTTTTTCCTGTGTGAAGCCTTTTTTGAAACGTTTTCCCAAAGAATCTACTTCGGCGCCGATATTTACCCCCATTAAATACCCGTTGCTTAGGGTACATTCGTAGGCCGTTACCTTGGTTTTGCTTCTATGCCCGAGCTCAAATTGGCCTTTTTCATCCTCCGTTTTAGGGGGGGCAGGATCATTCTTACATGCTCCGAGCGCAAAAACGATGATACTTACCAAAAACCAACAATACTTGATCATGTTTTAAATTATTTGAACGTTAGAAACGAAAAGGCAAAGAACCAGATTTTTTTAAACATACACTTTGGATTAATCGGTTTAAATTTCTTTCAGCCCGCGTTTTTAGTCGGATTTATATGTCCTAAAACCCGATCAATTTTATCTTTGGCCGAAAAAAAGTACAACGTCTACTGGAAAGCACCGACTTTTCGGGCACACAACCAATTTGCATTTCTAACACTCCGTCCATAGCCTATGATACTTTCAATACAAAACGTCGTAAAACGCTACGATAAATACACCGCCGTTGATCACGTCAGCTTTGATGTGCCCAAAGGAAGCGTTTTTGGCTTGCTTGGCCCCAATGGCGCTGGCAAAACCTCGCTGATCCGCATGATTACCACCATCACCGGTCCCGACGAAGGCCAAATTTTTCTGGATGGTGAAAAACTCAATGCCAATAGCCCCGAACACATTGGATACATGCCCGAAGAACGCGGCCTGTACAAAAAAATGAAGGTCGGTGAACACCTGTTGTACCTGGCCCAATTGAAAGGACTGTCTGAAGCAAATGCCCGTAAGGAAATTGCCCACTGGTTCGAAAAATTTGAAATTCAGGACTGGGCTTCCAAAAAAATTGAAGACCTCTCCAAAGGGATGCAGCAGAAAATCCAGTTTATCGCAACGGTGATCCACAAACCCAAACTGCTGATCCTCGACGAACCTTTTACGGGCCTCGACCCCATTAACACCACCCTGATCAAAGAAGAAATTGCTCAATTGAACCAATCTGGCATTAGCATTATCTTTTCAACCCACCGCATGGAGCAAGTTGAAGAAATGTGCGACCACATTGTACTCATCAACCGCGGCCGCAATGTGCTTTATGGCGAGGTGCAGAGTATCAAAAACGAGTACAAACAAAACCTGTATCGCGTAGAAACGCAAACAGATTTGCCCGCCGACTTTAGTAGCCATTTTGAAATCAAAAACCTGGAACCCAAAGCAGCAACCATTCAGTTGGCCGACGAATCTCAAAGCAATCAGGTGCTGCAATATTTGTTGCAACAAGGCCTGCGTATTGTACGCTTTGAAGAAATTCTGCCCACTTTTAATGAGATTTTCATCCGCACTGTTGGCGAAACCGGCGTACAATAAACAACCCACACACCCTTTCAACTTCAAAAGTTTATGTCCAAACTTTCACTCATAGTCAAACGCGAATACCTGACCCGCGTGCGCAAAAGATCCTTTATCATTGGCACCTTGCTTGCGCCGCTGGGCTTGCTCATCTATATGTTGGTCATCATTGGGCTCACCAGCTACGAAACAGGCGGAAAACTCGAGGTTGCTGTACTCGACGAAGCCAATATGATCAAACAACTGCCCGACGATAAAGGCATCCACTACATCCTTTCGTCTGGAAAGAGCCTCGATGCCCTCAAACAAGAGGTAAAAGACGGCAAAATCAATGGCATCTTGCGGGTTCCCCCCATTAGCAGCATGCAGAAAAAAGACCACACGGTGTTCTATTACGCCGACAGCAAATTGGCCCCTGAAAAAAGCGGCGCCATGGAGCGGAAAATTTCAGAAAAAATACGCGATTTCAAAATTGACTCCCTGCACATCAACCGCGGTAGCCTGGAAATGCTCGACACCGATGTTTCCATCGATCCGGAAAGCATCAGCAATGTGGGCGAGGATGAAAGTAAATATACCGCAGGCGTGGGCCTGGCCATTGGCGGCATCATGGCATTTATCATGTTTTTCATGGTGCTGATGTACGGCCAAATGGTGATGCGCTCGGTGATGGAAGAAAAAACCAACCGCATTGTAGAGGTTATGATGTCGTCGGTACGTCCATTCGACCTGATGTTGGGTAAAATTATCGGTGCGGGTGCTGTTGGACTTACGCAAGTGCTTGCCTGGGTGATTTTGAGCGGTGCGGTTACCTTCCTGATCCCATTGCTTATGAACGTGGATCCGGCTCAAATGCAAAGTTCGATGCCACAAGGGCCTGGCGCGATTGATCCCGAACAGGCACAAGGGGATGCTTTGCGTATTTTCTCAGAATTGAGCAAACAAAACTGGCCCCTGATCGTGGGTTCCTTTATCATCTTCTTCCTGGGGGGCTACTTTATTTATGCTTCCATGTTTGCCGCAATCGGCTCTGCCATGGGCGACGATATGGGAGAGGGTCAATCGCTTACCCTGCCTGTAACGATTCCGATTATCCTGGCATTTTACATCACGGCTTTTGTCGGGGTGCGTAATCCCGACTCGGGTTTGATGGTATTTGCCTCGCTGTTTCCCTTGTTTTCGCCCATTGTGATGCCCTTCCGCATGGCATTCAACCCGCCGTGGTGGCAGGTAGGACTTTCGCTGGTGCTGGTAGTCGCTTCGGCTTACTTCTTTGTATGGCTTGCTGGCCGGATTTACCGGGTCGGAATCCTGCTTTACGGCAAAAAAGTAACGCTAAAGGAAATTGGCAAATGGATGTTTTATAATTAATTGCCTGACAGCGGCGGTTGCGATGGAAGTATACTTTAAACTTCCATCGCAATAAGGCTACTGTTTTACCAGTCGTTTTTCGGCGATTCCTTGCGGCGTGTGCACTCTTAGGGTGTACACGCCGTTTTGCATGGTTTGGGTATCGATCCGGGTCAGGTGTTGGGTGGGGGAAATACTGGAAATTTTTTGGCCCAGGGTATTGAGTACTTCAATGGTTTCCACCTCCAGATTGCCCGTGTAAAGTGCAGTTTGGTCGGTAGCCGGATTGGGGTACAACTGCAACTGCGCATCGAGGGCCGCCTGGTCATGGGTTTTTACTACCGGTTCTAAAACTTTAATCCAAACCGTATCCAACTGAAGTGGCACTGAAATTTCTTTAATGTTGCCGTTTGCGTCTATCCCTCTAATTCCAGTGATCGGAATAACCAAAGGCACTTTATTATCGCTACCCGACCGATCTGCAATATCAATGATGATGATATAATCGGAGCGCAAGGTCATTTTACCAATCAGGCCATAACCATTGGCGGCTATTTTATTTTTCCGCACCAGGCCCATGTCAATTTGCCTGCGACTGTAGATGTCTTTGGTAATGGGCAAAATATTGATCAGCGAACCAAAATAATCGCTGGAGTAAAAAATATCCGGATCATGCTTCACAAACTCCGGATACTGCATCGTAAAGGCCAATCCGTACAAGCCCAGGGCAGGCTGTACCGCCGTCCCAATTTCAATATTGGCTGTAATTTCCAATACACTCGGCGGCGCAGCGGGATCAATCGTGATGGTATCCTGCTCAAATGTAACCCGCAACTTGGGCGCACTGGCCTTATACGGCACCGAAAGGGTATCCAGCGGCGCATAATGTTCCAAAATAATACCCGCGTCAAAATCATCCACCGAGCCATTGCCATCACAATCCACGTGTTTGTAATTGACCGCATTGATGTGCTCCTCCCAATTGGGGCCAAACTGCGGTTTCCAGAACGTGGAGGCATGGGGCCGTGGAATGCCATCCGTATAATAAGCCACGCCAATGTTCAGCAAATCGTACACATTGGCACTTTTATCGCCATTGGCATCACCAGGCATTACATAATCGGTTCCGTCTGGCAACTGTTCAGGATCCATGCTCGCTGCATCGGTTACCACAATTTTGGTGATCGACGAAACGGAATTTTCATTTTGCCAAACAGAAAGGTTGGTTCTGTAAATACCGGCCTTTGCATAAACATGGGTGATCGTATCCCATTGAGTAACGGTCACAAAGGGCGTGCCGTCGCCAAAATCTAATTGCTCAAAAGCATAATCACCTGAAGCCAGGTTGCGAAATTGCGCAGTATAACCGTTCGTAAAATCACCCTGGATAATTTCCACCTCCATGTCCGCTGTGCAAGTATTCGCAAACACCGTTGCACAGTCACCCGCCCACCAACTCACCAAACCCGCACCCATGGCTTCACACTCGCTGTCGTAACTTTGACCATTGCAACCACAAACGGGCACATTCAGCGGCACACAAATGCTGCTTAGATCTGCCATAGCAGGTAGATAGCAATCGTTTGTTTCGGCAACCACCAAATCGACGCAAGCACTGGAAGCACAAAAAGTACCTTCCTGCACATTGCCTACTTCATAATTGACACAAACTTTATAAGTACCGTATTCGGGTAAGGTGGTTTTAAAGTTTTGCGATTCGCTCAGCTTTTTGGTGCCTTTATTGGAATACCATTGTATAGAGGCAAGCGGAAGGGAAGTAGCATCGTCTGCTTCCAAAACACCCGTCATTTGTAAACCAACCGCCGTTACCTTGGGGGTGTAACCGCAATTGAGGTTGGGCAAATTGACCGATATGGTTTTACACAATTGATCAGAACAGCCGCTTGCATCGGAAACGGTCAGGCAAACCGCATAGTTGCCCGCTTTCGGAAAATGATGCTTGGGATCTTTTGTGGTGGCCGTTGTGCCATCCCCAAATTCCCAAAAATAAGTTTGTGTAACCGCACCACCTATAGATGCTGCATTAAAATCAACCTGAAAAACACCCGCATTATTGATCGCATGGGTAAATACCGCCGTGCAGGGCAACACCGAAGAAACACAAGTAAGACCCACGACCGGCAAATTGTCGGATACACACCCATTGGGCAATGCAACGGTTTCAGCCTTGAAAGAATAATATTGACCACCACTCAGGGTATCGGCCCCAACCACAGCCCGCAATACCGAACCGTCGTTGACATCCACCAGCGTTACACCACAACCTGGATATACGGAAGTCACCTTTCCAACACGGTCGCATTGTGCTGAAAGCGATGGCCCTGCCAAAAGCAAAAACAGGAAAAGGAAGACGCGTACCTGAAGTAAGCCGGACTGCGGTAGAATGCGTAAAAAACTGCGCATGGGTCGTATTTTTGTTTGTTTTGATGCTCCATCACCCAATCAACCAAAGAGTCTGTGCCAGACCCTTTTTTCCACGATACAAAGATTCAATTTTTTATTGACTACACTTTGTACAAATTGCTTAACTTGCCGGACGTTTTTTCTCATTGACATTGGTTTAATAAAATGATAATCAACTATTTAAAATGCCCAGCAAGAAGCTAATTTCACTTTTAAATGAATTTTCAAAAACCGAATTGAATCGCCTACGCAAGTTTTTATCCTCCCCCTACTACAATGATCAGGAGGATGTGCTGCGCTTGTTTGAATGGCTAAACAACCAATTGCGCAAAGGTGTTTTGGAAGCCGACCAGAAAACCAAGCAGCAGGTCTGGAAAAACCTGTACGGAAACGCCCCCTTGGATGATGCACACTTGCGGCGCTTAAGCTCCGACCTAAATCTCCTGGCCCTACAGTTTATGGTAGCCGAAGCCAGGCAAAAAAACGAGGTAGCCGAAGCACTGGAACTACAAAAAGTGCTCGAAAAGCCAGCGTACAAAGCCCACCTCAATTCGGTTGAACGTCAATTACAAAAACAACTGGAAGCAACAACAGCGCCTTCCGCAGAAACATATCTTGCTGGTTTTCAATTACATTGGAGCATTTTTAACCGCGCATCAACGGTACTGTCCACCACAAATTATATCGATAAATTACTGCCAGCCGACCATTACCTGGAGCGTTTTTATGTGGTGCAAAAACTCAAGATGTACATCGCCTGGCTTTCTTTTCGCAACTTTCGCGCCACCGAGGAGGCATTTCTCCTGCCTCCCGGATTTTGGGAATATATTCGGCAACCCCTTTTTTCGGAAGTGCCCATCATCGCGATTAATTGCAAGGTGGTAGATTGCCTGTTGGATCCAAACGACGAAACCCATTTCCAATCGCTCATGACCGATCTAGAAGCCCTCGGTGATGCGCTCAGCAAAGAAGACCTGCGCGAATGCTACCATATTGCCCAAAATTACTGCGCGTTAAAAATTAATCAGGGCAAAACAGAATATTACCGCGCAGTTTTTACGATATTTAAAAGTCTGATTATTAATGATATTTTATTAACAGACACCCATCTTTCTGAAGGCATGTATAAAAATATTATTACAGTAAGCTTGCGTGTTGGCGAATTCGGTTGGGCTGAAAATTTTGTACGCGAATACTCCGGGTTTTTACCGGCCGATATTCGCGACAATGCCCAGACCTTTAATTTGGCCAATTTGTACTCGCATCAAAAAAAACACGATAAGGTGATTGAACTGCTGCGCAATGTGGAATACAGCGATTTGGTGTACGCCCTTAGTGCGAAGTTGATTTTGGTGCGCACCTACTACGAAACGGACGAATTTATGGCGCTCGACTCTTTGATCGATAGTTTCAGAATTTTCCTGCGACGCAACAAACAAGTGTCAAAAAGTGTAAAACTGGAATACAATAACTTCCTGGGCTTTGTTAAAAAACTATCCACCTTGCCCCCTTCCAACCCCAAAATGGTGGAAAACCTGAAGATTAAGATCGAACGTTGCAATGCCGTGGTTTCAAAAAAATGGTTACTCGAAAAAATAGTTGAGTTTTAAGCACAAAAACCTATATTTTTGCCCTCTTTTTAAAAATTATGGCAACTCCTCGTACGGTCGCATTTCATACCCTTGGCTGCAAGCTCAATTATTCGGAAACCTCCGCCATTGCGCGGCTTTTCGAAAGTAGCGGCTATTTGCCCGTCAAATTTGAAGACGGCGCCGATATATATGTCATCAATACCTGCTCGGTTACCGAACAAGCCGACCGCGAGTGCAAAAAGATTGTACGCTCGGCGCTGCGCAACCAACCCGATGCATTTGTGGTGGTTACGGGTTGCTATGCCCAACTGAAACCCCAGGAAATTGCCGAAATCCCCGGCGTCGACCTCGTGTTGGGGGCGGGTGAAAAGTTTAAAATACTCCAATACGTCGATGACCTTTCCAAAGCACAAGGCAAAGGCATGGTGTATGCCGGCGATGTGAAGGATGTCAATACGTTTACCGCCTCTTTTTCTTTTGGCGACCGCACCCGTTCCTTCCTGAAGGTACAAGATGGCTGCGATTATAAATGTACTTTTTGCACCATTCCGCAAGCGCGGGGTGCCAGCCGATCTGATACGGTAGAGCAGGTTGTGCAAAATGCGCGTGAAATTGCCAGCCTGGGCGCGCGCGAAATTGTGCTCACCGGCGTAAATATTGGCGATTTTGGCAATGGTACGGCGGTCATTGAAGGCGAACGCATCAAAAAAGAAGCGTTGTTTATTGATCTGATTCAGGCTTTGGACCAGGTGGATACCGTAGCGCGTTTTCGTATTTCGAGCATTGAGCCCAATTTGCTCACTGACGAAATTATCGGGTTTGTTGCCAAAAGTGCCCGCTTTATGCCCCATTTTCACGTACCCCTACAATCGGGCAACGACAAACAACTCAAAGAAATGCGCCGTCGGTATCGGCGGGATTTGTACGCTGCCAGAGTCGAATACATCAAAAAAGTAATGCCGCATGCCTGTATTGGCTGTGATGTGATTGTTGGTTTCCCAGGCGAAACGGAAGCAGATTTTTTAGAAACCTATCAGTTTTTGCAGGCCTTGGATATTTCCTACTTGCATGTTTTTACCTATTCCGAACGCGCCAATACCCCGGCCGCAAGCATGGCTGGCACCGTGCCGATGGACGAACGCAAACGCCGCAACCAGGCCCTGCGCGGTTTGTCGGAAATGAAACGACGGGCATTTTACACCCAGTTTTTGGATATGACCCGACCCGTTTTATTCGAACAGCATAAAAACGCGCAATACTTGACCGGTTTTACCGACAACTACATCAAGGTGGAACTTCCTTTTGCACCAGATTTGTTGAATACCCTGGGCATGGTCCATTTGCAATCTCTTAATGCAGATGGCGATATGCTGGCACAATTTCAGACACAATCAGAACCGCTGTTCGTTTAAAATGCTCGAACTCGATTTGTTGCAATATCAGCCCAAACTGCGGCTTTCGCTCGAGAACGGGACCCAGTATGTGTATGATCCGATTCGACGCAAAGACCTCGTGCTCCAGCCGGAAGAATGGGTGCGCCAGCTGATTTTACAATATTTGCTGGAAGACTTGGGCTATCCAACGCACCGAATCCGGGTTGAAATAGGCATTGAATACAACGGACTCAAAAAACGCTGCGATATTGTGGTTTATGATACACATATACAACCTTGGTTGCTGATTGAATGCAAATCCCCCAAAGTTCCCGTCGATCAAAAAGTATTTGAACAAGCCGCCCGATACAACCTGCAATTGAAAGCGCCTTATATGGTGGTAACCAATGGTTTGGCGACGTATTGCGCCCAACTCGATTTTGAACAAAGCAGTTTTGCCCATTTGGCCGCTTTCCCTAGTTTTCCAAATCCATGAAGATCCTGATTATCAATGGCCCCAACCTGAATTTGTTGGGCAAACGCGAACCTGAAATTTATGGGAACCGCCCTTTTGAAGACTATCTGCACGATTTGCAGGCGGCTTTTCCGAACGACCAAATCACGTATTTTCAAAGCAACCATGAAGGGGCTTTGATCGATCGAATACAGGAAGCGGGTTATGAAGCAGACGGAATTGTGCTCAATGCCGGCGCTTATACCCACAGCTCCATAGCCATTGCAGATGCCATTGGGGCCATTCCTGCGCCGGTACTCGAAGTGCATATCAGCAATATTCACCAGCGGGAAAGTTTCCGGCAGCATTCGTTTTTGGCGGCAAAATGCGTGGGGAGCATCGTTGGCTTGGGCCTGGATGGGTACCGACTGGCCCTTTTATACTTTCAACAAATACTAGATCAGCGCTAGCTGGTATATTTAAACCTGCATCCATTACCTTTGCGGCGTTTTTAACCACCTTGCGCAGCAGCATCCGGAATTTTATGTCAGATATTTTCGAAACCGTACGCCTTACCCTCCAAGCCATCGAATCGGCCGCACCCGATACCTCCGATGCGCTGGAGCAATTCCGTATTCAATATTTGGGCACCAAAGGCGAAATCAAGGCCTTAATGGAGGAAATGCGCACGATTCCGAATGAGCGCAAAAAAGAATTTGGTCAATTGATCAACGCACTCAAGCAAGGTGCCGAAGAAAAATACCAACACCTCAAAGCAATCCAGGACGCCCTGGCAGAAAATGCTGCTGCGGCACAGTTCGACCTGACCGCCCCGGGAGAGCCCTTGGCACTGGGTTCGCGGCATCCCGTGGCCGTTACGCTCAACCGCATTGTGGACATCTTTACCCGCATCGGCTTTTCAGTGGCCGATGGTCCTGAAATTGAAGACGATTGGCACAATTTCACGTCCATGAACACCCCGGAAGACCATCCGGCCCGCGATATGCAGGACACCTTTTATGTGGTGGATGCACCTGGTATGCTCCTGCGCACCCACACATCGCCCGTGCAGGCCCGCGTGATGGAAAACCGCAAACCGCCCATTCGAATTATTGCGCCAGGCCGGGTGTACCGCAACGAAACCATTTCTACCCGCTCCCATTGCCAGTTTCACCAGGTAGAAGGTTTGTATATTGATGAGGGCGTTTCTTTTGCCGATTTGAAACAAACCTTGTTGTATTTCGCACAGGAAATGTTTGGCGCGCCGAAAATCCGCCTGCGCCCGTCTTTTTTCCCATTCACCGAACCTTCGGCAGAAATGGACATCTGGCTGGGCACCGATACAGAAAAAAATTACCGACTCACCAAAGGCACGGGATGGCTCGAAATTCTGGGTTGCGGCATGGTCGACCCACAAGTGCTGGAAAATTGCGGCATTGACGCCACCAAATACAGCGGGTTCGCTTTTGGCATGGGCATCGAGCGCCAAACGCTGCGTTTGTACGAAATCGGGGATATTCGCCTGGTTTTTGAAAATGATGTGCGCTTTTTGCGACAGTTTTCTGCTGCACTCTAAAAAATTACGAAAAAGGTAAATAACTTCACCGGGAGAAGTTTGTGTTTAGCCGTTTTTCCAAACAGATTGATCGAAAGTTCGGTAGTATCTGGTGGGAAGACACCCAAATTTCGCTTGTCAAACACTCCAAGTAGTTGGGGCAACCGAATTTAACCAAATACACATACCATGTTTCTGATCTTTTTGGGCATTTTTTTGCTCGTAGGAACGCTTTTCGTCCCTAAAACCAATTCCAGTTTTTCTTCTTTTACCCGCATTGGCCGCATCCTTGCTATTTTTATGATGGTGCTGGGCTTGAGCACTTCCTGTTTTGTTCAAATAGAACCCGGCCAGGTGGGGGTACAAACGCTGTTCGGTAAAGTGCAGGCCGGGCTGCTTACGGAAGGTTTGAATTTTATCAATCCACTCGTGGATGTTGTAAAATTTGATGTACGCACCCAGAATTACACCATGTCGGCCGTACACGATGAAGGCGACCAGGCGGGCGATGATGCCATCCGGGTACTCACTGCCGATGGGTTGGAAGTGGTGATCGACCTGTCTGTGTTGTACCACATCATTCCGGAGAAGGCGCCCGATATTTTGCGCAGCATTGGTCTTGAAATCAAAGACGTTATTGTGCGCCCGGTATCGCGTACCAAAATTCGGGACAATGCCGTGTTTTATGACGCGGTGGCGCTTTACTCCTCTAAACGGGAAGAGTTTCAGCAGAAAATTTTTCAAACCATCGAAAAAGAATTCGCTGAACGCGGTTTGGTGCTGGAAAACTTGTTGATTCGCAACATTCAATTGCCGGAATCAGTAAAAACCACCATTGAGAGTAAAATCAATGCCGAGCAAGAATCGCAAAAAATGAAATTCGTCCTGGAAAAAGAACGCCAGGAAGCCGATCGTAAACGCGTAGAAGCGCAGGGTATTTCGGATTATCAGCGCATTCTTACTTCGACGCTTACCGACAAACTGTTGCAATACGAACAAATCAAGGCGCAAAAAGAAATTGCTACTTCGCCTAATGCCAAGGTGATCATCATGAATGGCAAGAATAGCAATCCCTTGTTGATCGGTCAATAAACATTCAAGTATTCCAGATTGTGCAGCGCATGTCTTTTCTTTGTGCAAACATTGTATAAAGAAAAGACATGCGCTTTTTTCAGAACCTCCGCCTTTCCTTGCTGCTGGGCACCTTTTGCCTTCCTATATCAGCATTTACCCAAACCGATACGCTGCACTTGATTTTTGCCGGCGATATCATGGGCCATTCCCCGCAAATTATCAGCGCCGAAAAAGTAAAAAACAAGGAATACGACTACACGCCTTGTTTTCAATATGTAAAACCTTTTTTGGAACGCGCCGATTTGGCCATCGGAAATCTGGAACTAACGCTCCCGGGCAAACCACCCTACACCGGCTACCCCATGTTCCGCAGCCCGGATGCCCTGGCCTCTGCCCTCAAATCGGCCGGATTCGACATTTTAGTGACCGCCAACAACCATTCAAATGATAGTCGCGCACTGGGTGTACGCAATACCGCTCAAACCCTCCGCGATTTAGGCTTTTTACAAACGGGTACGTTCAAAGATCAACGCGACCGCGATGCTTTTTATCCCTTAATGGTGTACAAAAAGGGCTTCAAACTGGCCATGCTGAATTATACCTTCAGTACCAATGGCATCCCTACCGAAGCGCCAACCATTGTTAACCTGATTGATACGGCACAAATAAAGGCCGATTTGAAAGAGGCCAGGGCCCGTAAACCCCATTTTATCATTGTGTTCATGCACTGGGGCGTGGAGTATCAATTGCAGGAAAACGCCGAACAGCGCAACCTTGCCCGCTTGTTGATTCAAAACGGTGCCGATCTGGTCATTGGGGCACACCCGCATGTGGTGCAACCCATCAAGCAGGAGCGTGTAAAAATGCCCGATGGGTCGCAAAAGGAAGTGATTGTGGCGTATTCGCTGGGTAATTTTATCTCCAACCAAAAACAGCCCAATACGGAAGGCGGCATTCTTTTCCAGGTAGATTTGGTGAAAAACAAAGGCGCTTCGGAAACCTGGGTGGGTAAAAACGGCTACATTCCGGTTTTTCGGTACATTCACAAAGCAGCAAGTGGCAAATCGACCTACTTGGCCGTACCTGCTGCCAAAGCTGAGCGCAACCCCGATTGGGTAGAAGATATGTCCCCCGTTGCCCGCGCGGCCATGTTGAAGTTTGCGGCTGGCCTGCGGAAAAGACTTACCTACAACGAACTTAAATATTAATGGCTTTCGGCCCACCTTATGACGAAACGTATTCTTCAAACCGCTGTTTTGATCGCCGTTTTTGCTGCCGGCGTCTGGCTGAGTTACCAGTATTTTGCACCTAAAAACCATGCGGTCGAATCCTCGAGTGTGCTCCTGGAAAAAATTCAGGCCGTTGCGAAACTGGTTACGGTGGAAGGCCAGTTTTCTGAAATTTATAATTACAGCGAGTACCAGGGGTATTTTACTTTTTTTTGGGATAAAAAAATCCTGGTGCGGGTGCGCGCAACGGTTTCTGCCGGTTACGACCTGAATAACCTGCACCTGGAAGCCGATCCTGCCAATAAAATCATTCGCATGAATGCCTTGGGGGCGCCCCAAATCCTGGGGATAGACCATACCCTCGATTATTACGATATATCGCAAGGCTTGTTTAGCACATTCACGCCGGAAGACTATACCCGCATCAACCAGCGGGCCAAAGACCTGATTCGAGACCAGGCCACAAAAAGCAATTTGCTGCCCGCTGCCCAGGAACAAGCGGCCAAAATCATCGACTTAATTCGGTTTATGGTAGAAAATGCGGGTTGGAAACTCGAAATTAAGAACGGGATGAACGGCTAGTGCACCGAAAAAAACTGGAACGTTTGTTCGTTATCGAAAGTTTTAGGACGGGCATAACCATCTGTACCTGACTCATACCGCAGCCGGAAGGAAGAATCACTGCTCCATTCTACAATACCAAATACCATTTTGCCCACATAGGGCCCCGATTCGAAGCGGTGCATGTCGATTTCAACCGGCGATTTTTTACAATCGGTTTGATACAGGAAATGAGCTGTATCATAGCTACTTCCAAATTTGACCAGCCACATGGCCTTTCCATCTGCTTGAAATACAAAATCCTGACCCTCATGGTTGGTCCAGCGTCCTGCTAATTCCGGACAACGCGGCGTAGAGACGCAAGCGAGTGCACCTACAGCACACAGGACTGCAAGTGCATAAAGTGCATAAAGTTGGTTCATTTTTCCTGCTGTGATCAAGTTTGCCGGGCAAGCGATTCAAAAAACTGCCCATTCTACCCTTACAGCGTGTAGTATAGAAGACAAACTAATTTTGCAAAGGTTGTTGATGTTTGGGCAAAGTTTCAGCTTTTGAGGAAAATCTTGCCATTCCACCAGCCTTTTTCGATCGTCGCTTCGTTTTTTTCATAAAACCGAAGGGCGGGCTCATTCCAGTCCAACACCTGCCACTTCACCAGTCGACAACCCAGCCGATCTGCTTCTGCTAAAAAAGCATCAAACAACAATTGCCCCACACCAAAGCGCCGGAAATCTTCTGTTACAATAAAGTCTTCCAAATAAAGCATCTTCCCTTTCCAGGTAGAATATGCCATGTAATACAACACCAAACCCACTACTTCATTTTCGTGCTCCGCAACGCTGCATTGAAATAACCCGTTTTGAAAATCTTCTAAAAACTCTGCAGGGGTGGTAACCACGGCCTCTGGTTCTTTTTCGTACACCGCCAACGCGTACACCAGTTGATGAATGGCGGGCATATCTGCTGCGGTGGCGGGACGAATTGTAAAATTGGGTTGCATGCTGTTTTTTATCACAAAAGTACAAAGCCGCACCTTTGCACCGATTGAAATTTAAACGGGGGCTTGTTGTGAAAAATCGGCAACGGCTGCCATAAAAGCACCCGCTTTGATCTTTGTTTCCCGCAGTTCATTTTCTGGCACCGATTCGTACAACAAGGTTGCGCCCGCCGAAAAATCGAGCATCCCGTCTTTGATATGGGCGGTACGGATGGTGATGGCCGTATTCACATCTCCGTTGAGCAATAACCAGCCGATACTCCCGCCGTAATATCCGCGGGTGTGTTGCTCAATTTGTTCAATATAGTTCATCGCCGCAATTTTGGGCGCGCCCGTGAGTGTTCCGGCATTCAAACTGGCAATCAGGGCATCAAATCCGGTGTAGGCGTCTTCCAGCACCCCGCTGAGCTGTGCGACCGTGTGCGTTACGTGCGAGTATTTTTCAATGATCCGATAATGGTCAATTTCAATACCGGGTTTGCATATCCGCGAAAGATCATTCCGTCCCAGGTCAATCAGCATATCCAGTTCCGAATTTTCTTTGGGCGAATTGAGCAATTCCATCATCAAATGGTGGTCTTCGATGGGGTCGCCGGAGCGCCGCACGCTGCCTGATATGGGACGCAAGGTGGCCCGCCCGTTCTCGTACCGCAACATCATTTCCGGACTGGCACCCAACAACACCTCCGAACCAAAGTCGAAATAAAACAAATACGGGGAAGGGTTGATGGCTTTGTAGCGGATGTACAACGGAAGTAAATCGCCCTGGATGGGGGCCGTAAATTTGCGGCTCAGCACAATTTCGAGCAATTCACCTTCATAGCATAGTTGTACGCCTTGGGCTACTTGTTGTTTGAAGGTGGCGTCGTCGGGGGTCACCGAAAAAGCGCCTATTTGGAGGTTTTGATTTGTTTCTTGATGCGCGGCGTCGGTAGTCACTGAAAATTCGCCGATGTGCAGGTTTTGCTTTGTTTCTTGAATAGGCTGTTCCAGCAAGTGCAGTATTTCCGCTTTGGCCATTTCCGCCTCTTCCGTGCTCGCACGCGTGACGTACAGGCTCAAATCTTCCGTTAAATGATTGAACAGCAGGATATTATCAAACAAAAACAAGTGAAAATCCGGCTCGGGACAGTCTTTTTGCAAAGGCAAATCTTCAAACAGGTACACAAACTGATAGGAAAGCGCCCCGTAAAAACCCATGAAGTTTTTATCGGCGATATGAAATTCCGCCAACAGCGCGCGCAAGGGCTGCACGATGTTTTGGCGGGCGATCCGGTCTTCCTCCGGGCCGTTAAAAGGAATTTTCGGAATTTCCAGCTGCAGGGTTTCTGCGCTTTGGTGTTGTATAAAAGCGGCGTACTGGGTACGCACAAAATCGAAAAAAGGCAAGGCGCGGGCATCCAACAGCCGCAAAGTGAGCGTCGATTGTTTACCAATCAGTTCCAAAGCGGGCGCCATTCCGATGATGGACAAGCGGCTGGATTTGTCGACCGTGGAGGCTGATTCAAACAAACAGGAAGGCGCAGCGCCCTGGATGCGTTGGTAATGCAGCAGCGGGTCGATGTAAGGCAGGCGGGCGGTTGTGGTATGCATCTGAAATGTATTGGTGTATTAGTACGATGATGCAAAGGTATACGTTTTTTGGTTTTAGTTGCAAGGATTGGGGAAAAGAAGTTTGTGGGATTGAGCTGCGTGGTTATATTTGTACGCGGATTGGTTGAGGTGGTTGGGCGTATGTTAAATAATGCCAAAAGTAAAAAAATAGCAAATGTATAGTATTGCCACTATTTGACAAAGCATTACATTTGTAGTGCTTTTACTCGTAACATCAAGCATCTTAAAAAATTAAACTCATGACCACAACTAAAATTTTTCAACTTAAGGGGGGGGGGGATATTAATATCCGCTCTTCTACTATTTTCCGTAATTGTATATGGCTGTTTGAAAGAAGATCCAACAAATAATGATCTTCCAAAGGCCCAAAATGAAGGTATCTCTACTGAAAGAGATGGAGAAGGAGAAGTATTTCAAGTGCGCTACTTTGTTGACACGCTTTTGGTAAGCAAAGATGTATACGACAGTAAGGATTCAACGAACTATTTCCATGATGTAACCACACAATCGGGTTCTGTTTTACAAACAGAAAGTCACTGTTTTACGAGCAAAGCTTTGTATGAATACTGGGGAACTACCCAAGCAATCCCGGTAGCAAAAAGCAATCAACTGGATGATCGAATTCAAAAAATTTCGGATAGTTTAGGTATTACCAGCATCGTAAAAGGTGGTGGAACTCCCGATAGTGTATTGTCGGCGAATTATAATGCATTGGTTACTTCAACTTACAATGCTTTGTTTCCGTCTTCTGTTGTGCCTTCTTATACAGGATGTGTTTGGTATACCAATTACTCAAATGGATCTGCGACTGGTGGGCATGGATTTTTACCAACATTCTTAGTGTTGCCAAGCTGGTTTTCTTCTATTTATCCATGGTGTGAAGATAACACAGAAGCCGTACGTTTCAATCGATCATCTAACTTTGCTGGTTATTCGGTTACGTTGAAAGCCTGGAGGGCCCCATTTTTTATTACTTGGGGACGTTGGCCAAAAACACATACAGTAAGGTTTGGTTTTGGTGTAAGAACTATTCTGCTCCCATTTGTTGGTGATCTTAGTAGGTGGAACAATAGAATATCATCATGGGTGATTATTCCAGACCTTTCATAATTTCACAAAACACATTTTAATTGTTGCGAGTTAAAAGCGAATTCTAGGGCAGTACCCTTTACATAAAAAAGGGTACTGCTTCATAAATCTAAAATAAACAAATCATGAAAAAACTAATTTCTATTCTCCTCTGCAATTTCTTACTCTTACATATCGGTCTTTCCCAGAACAATTTTTCCTTAATGTTTGCTATAGCCGATACGCAATATGAACAAACTTGTTATGCGGCACAAACCCCTCAAGGTTTTTATTTGGTAGGACATTACCTAACTTATTCAGGCACCGAGGAGGATATCACTGATTTTAACGCTGCTTTTTCTGTTTTTAAATTTGATAAAAACCAGCAATTAGAATGGAAACAGGATGTACATCCGCAAGAAGGTGTAGAAAGTTTTTTGCAGGTCCAATATAATGAGCCAATTAAAGCTATTGATGGTGATCTTTTTATGAATTATTCCTACATTGAATCAACCCCCTCTGATTATTTTGTAGGCACCGGCGTAATTAATTATGCCGACGATGGTACATTATTATGGAAGCAAAAATTTCAAGACCTTGTATCAAGCTTGTCTGTACAAAAGGACTATAGTTTGAAAACAATTGGAGTCGCTTATTACAACGAAAATCCCGACTATTGGCCAGCATATTCCATCACCATGGACCTGGACGGCAATATCTCCGATACAGTTTTAATTCGCTTGCCATTATCTGATAACTATGAAAGGAGTTATGATTATATCGATTATGCCGTTTATACTGAAAAAGGAATCCTTTTCTCCTGTGGCTTTTTTGATTTTTCGATACCTGAAATAAGAGTTGGTAAACTTTTGGTCGCTTTAGACCATACAGGAAATATTCGTTGGCAAAAGGAGTATATCTCACCTGATGGGCCCCAGAGTTTTGATTTTGATAAGGCTTCCAACCGAATCATGCTAGCGAAAGGCAATCCATCTGGTCCCAACGATCCCAACAGTTTGAGTGTAGAAGTACTTGACCTGGATGGCAATTTGGTAGGCTCCTATTATATACCTACCCAGGAAATACCCATCTCCTATGTAAGGCGCGTTTTTGCAGGCAACGATGCTTCTTTTTTTGTTTTAGGCCAGGACATTGCCAATGATAACTGGTTGTCTAAATTTAATACAGATGGCACTTTGATCTGGAAAAGGTATATCAAGGAAACTACGCTGCCCAATATTTTCTTGTCAACACTAGATCATGGGAGCATTTTTACCAATGGCGATATTCTATTGAGCGGGTTTTCAGCGGATACCCTGAACAGCAAATCCGTTGTTGAAAACAAGGTAAATTATTGGGTGGTGCAATTAAATGCAAACGGCTGCTTTAACAACGATTGCAACGACACCATTAAAGTGAATACAACCATTCTCCCGATGGTTAGCACAAAAGCGCAACCTGCACCTAATGATTTCCAAGTGCAGTGTTTCCCGAATCCTGCAACAAACACCCTGAACTGGCAAATATTGAATGGTTCAAATGATGCCTACACCTATAAAATTTACGATGTTGTAGGAAATTTGGTGCTTTCTAGTGGCCTGCAATATGGTGGCCAAGGTGCGGTAAACCTGTCCAAAGTTGCTTCGGGGTTTTATATATTTAGCCTGTTTGATGCGCTTGGCCAGTCGGTACATTCTTCCAAATTTCAAAAGCTTTAAAAACCATGAAAAACCAAACCATCTACCTAGCCCTATCCCTCTTTTTGGCAACATCCTGCATACTCCAGGCGCAAACCACCGAAAAACCCTGGTGCGCCGTCAAAATCGGAGTAAATTATGTGGCAACTAGTTATTATGATCTTCCGAAAATGCTACTTAACCACAAACAACCCATTGGTATTTTAAACCCCACTTTTCAATGGGGCAAAACCAATCGGCGGTGGAATGAATTGTCGATCCCGTTTTTGGTACTGAATCATAACCAGCAAATTACCTACGATTCCTTTCGACACCCGGGTTTCGAGGCGCCTGTCAAAGGCAACCTGAAAACGCTCTATGAAACAGGCATCGGCATCGAGCGCAGCTGGCTCACGGGCCGGAAGTTTCTTAATATCCCCCTCGCTTATGGCGTTGGGGCTTTTTTCATGAATGGTCGCTACACGTTCAATTCAAATGAACCGGGTTTGCTGGATTTTAAATGCCGTGCCCTCGGTTTTCGGCCGTATTTATCCATCAAGTTGATCAAAACGTACAAACACCTGTTTTTTGATTTCCAATCACAGCTGTCTGTCCAAGGGACTCGATTGGCATACGACTATCAGTTGATTGAGAACCAATTACCAGTAGATTCCCAGCGAACCGATATCAATTTTATTTATGCGTTGGGGCTTAGGGTGGGGGTTGGGTATCGTTGGTAAAATTAAACTTTTTACCTATCTGGACAGGAAAAAAGCTCGGAAAACTTCGAGTTCCTTTAATTCTTGCTCCACAAACCGGGAAAAAAGCCGCTCTCCTACCTGATGTTTGAGTGCTGAAATTCCCACATCAATCAAACGAAGACCGCGATTGGTCAAAAATATATTATCGAAACCTTCTCCAGGCATATCCGATGGTCTGCGCAAATCGCGGTGTACAAAACTTTAATCGCCCGAACCCAACACCGGAATATTCGGCACAATCCAACTCGTAAGTTTTTCAGCGACCCACAAAATCGGGAACCAAATCAAAATCAATACCCAAACCGGAAAACTGTGGTACACCAACCACATAAACACATCTATCAACATCACAATCGCAATAATCCAGGTAATGATCAGGAGCATCGCGGCGGCATTTTGATGGGCCGAAACAATCCAGCGACCCACGATAATCCGACCATAACTGCTAATGAGGCTTTCCGAAGCGGCGGTGCGTGCAACGTACCGGCACAATCCGCCCAAACAAATGAGCAACACGATTACACTGTTGAACACCCACATAAAAAAGCCCCAAATTGGGCGTACCGTGTGCCACATGCGGCCTTGCCAGGTATTAATCCGATCCTTTACATCATCAATATTTTCGGCCAGTGCCACCGAATCTGTCGCAAAAAAAGGCTGTGCCGTTGAAACAGCCTGGGGACGGCGTGCATTGGGTCGTACCGGGTCTCTCACAACCGGCGGCGCGGCAGGGGTATCGTCGGCAAGTTCCTCCTGCGCATTGGGTTGTACCGTGGTGGGTTGTCTGCGCGGTTTTTGATTCGGCTTTTCTTTAATAACCACCGGCTTGTCGGGCGCTTCCGGACGAATGGTCGAAACCTGGTCTTTATACAGCACCTGAATGCCAATCAAGTTGCCCGCATTGGCTTCATTGGAAAAATATTGTTCGCCGATAAGCAGTTGCTCATAGGTTTTGGAGCCATCGCCATTGCGCTTCAAAATTGCCTTTTGGAAAATAAACTTGACGATGCCACGCGGGCGATCGTGCTCATAGCGGTACTTGCCTAAGTAACGCTCTACTTGCTGCGTTTTGGTTGCAGCGCAAAGCATGAGTGGCCCGCACACAAACAAGAGCGCGAGCAGTAGTGGAGGGAACTTCATCATGTTTGTGTTAAACTTTTACAACTGCATTTCCAATCTCGTCTACAGCACGTACTTAACACGGGTTTTGCCGCAAATTAGGGGCCAAAAAGTCTTAAATTGTTACAAAACCGTCCTGCTGTTCATTATTAGAACAAAAGTATATAAAATTACCATAAGTCCAAATGTGTCTTTAAAGGAATTATACCATATTTGGGTTTACTTTAGGTATTGATTGATCAAACGCGCCTTTTTTGATTCCAGGGCCAGGAATATTTCATATATGGTAATTTTGCCATCCTTTTGCCGCAATTTGTGAAATATCTGGTTGCGGCCATCCACATCCGGCGCTACGTACCAGCCATCCAAACCATCGTTTTTGTAGTACGACGGATTTTGGTAACCTTGGTACACAATTTTATCGGAAGGCGCGCCAATGAGCACGGGCGCAAACAGGGCAAGGTATAAATCGATGGTGTTGTTGAGCGGCTGCCGACCTGCGCGGATGTATTTATCCACCAAATACAGTTCCGTGAGGTCCATCATAAACGTAATGTCCTTTGAGGCGCAGGCTTGTAACACCTGATCGAAGGTCACTTGTTTGCCATTCAGTTTTAAACCGCCCAAGCCAATGCGCGTAAATTGGATCCAGCCAGCAGCCACCTGGTCGCTGCGCACGGTAAACGGATTCAGGCCACACTCCAGGTAGGCCGCTTCGTAAATGCACAGGGGGATGGACTGGATTTTGGCAGCGATTTCGCGGGTGCGCTGTATAATAATTTGCTTGTGATACGGATCCACCTGTTTTCCCAGCGCATCCTCATAAATGGCCGTTAAATGCTCCTCGGTAAGTCCGTTGAAGGCATTTACATAAACAGGGTGCATATACCGCTGCTCGATATCCTGCATAAAATCGATCAGGTTGTTGCTAAAAAACCACAATACCGTGCCCAGCACCAACAAACCGATCACATTGCGCCGACTCCAGCCAAAAATAAACCGATGGCTATGTACCAGCGCCTGCCAGCTTACCCGCAGGAGTAGCCAAACAATACGCAGCGTTTGTGCCAGCAGAAAAACCAAAATAATGCTTACGATCCAACGCAGCCAAATGTCCTGACTGAGTAAATGCTGTAAAAAATCGGACAAAATTTTTCCTTCTCCGCTGGCACAACTGCTCAGGAAAAGCACAAAAAGGAGCATTAATACGCCTAAAATGCGCATTACAACCCAATCAATTTATTTAACAATTGCTGATCAACGGCCCCGCCGGCAAAATCATCAAAAGCGCGTTCGGTTACCTGTATAATATGTTGCTGAATAAACGGAGCACCTTCTCTGGCGCCTTGGTCCGACGATTTAATACAACATTCCCATTCCAGCACCGCCCAGCCGCGGTAATTGTATTGCGCGAGTTTGGAAAAAATAGATTTAAAATCTACCTGCCCGTCGCCCAAGGAACGGAAACGGCCCGGACGGTCGATCCAGTCCTGAAAACCGCCGTAAACCCCGCTTTTACCCGTTGGATTAAACTCCGCGTCTTTTACATGGAACATTTTGATGCGCTCGTGGTAAAAATCGATAAACTGCAAATAGTCGAGTTGCTGCAACACAAAATGGGAGGGGTCGTATAAAATGTTCACACGGGCATGGTTGCCAGTTGCTTCTAAAAACCGCTCAAAACTCACGCCATCGTGCAAGTCTTCGCCCGGATGAATTTCGTAGCAAATATCCACGCCTTGTTCTTCAAATACATTCAGAATCGGCATCCAGCGTTCGGCCAGGGCGCGAAACCCGGTTTCTACCAATCCTTTGGGGCGCTGTGGCCAGGGATATACCGTATGCCAAAGAAAAGCGCCGGGAAAAGAGGCGTGTACATCGAGCCCCAGGTTACGGCTGGCTTTAGCGGCATTTTTCAGGGTTTGGATGGCCCATTCGGTGCGTGCTTTCGGGTTGCCTTGCAGGTTCGCGGGCGCGAAGCCGTCGAACAATTGGTCATATGCCGGATGTACCGCAACCAATTGGCCTTGCAAATGCGTGCTGAGCTCCGAAATTTGTACGCCACAAGCTTCCACCCGTCCTTTTAAGTCATCGCAATAAGCCTTGCTTTCGGCAGCCTTATCGAGATCAATGAGACGGCTTTCCCAAGTAGGAATTTGCACGGCCTTGTAACCAAGCGATGCAGCCCAACGGCAAATACCTTCCAGGGTATTGAAAGGCGCTTCGTCGGCCATAAATTGTGCTAAAAAGATTGCGGGACCTTGTATGGTAGTCATAATCAGTGTAAAAAATTAAGCGTATCAATTGAATGGAAAATGGCAATGCAGGTCGGGCTAAAATGCGTCGATTGCGGTACAAGGATCTGAAAAAAATGATATATTCTTGTTAATTTAACAAACAAGTTTTTTTTGAGCAGCATTTTTTGATTGTATCGTATCTTTAAAGCCTATACCTTCGGGAAAAATCTCTGAAAAACCAGCCCTTCACACATTGGTACCCAATTATAATCCCCTGATTTGAACGAAACAGAACTCATTCGGGGCTGCATGCGTGGCTCAACGCAATGTCAGCGTCAGTTGTACGAGCGGTTTGCCGGCAAGATGTATGCCGTATGCCTGCGCTATGCCCGTACGCCATCGGATGCGGCTGATATATTGCAGGAAGGGTTTATTAAAGTGTTTACCAAAATGTCGCAATACCAGTTTCAAGGTTCGTTTGAAGGCTGGGTTCGGCGCATTATGGTCAATACGGCCTTGCGTACCTACCAAAGGCAACGCTTTGACCAGGAAAGCTCCGGCTATGAAACTTTGCCCGAATCACCCGTGGAAGCCGACGCTATTGCGAGTTTATCCGAGGCAGAACTGTTGACGCTCATCAATAAGTTGCCAGATGGGTACAAGATTGTGTTTAACATGGTGGCCATTGAAGGCTTTTCCCATGCGGAAGTCGCCGAAACCTTGGGTATTCAGGAAAGCACCTCCCGATCGCAACTAACAAAAGCCCGGCGCTGGCTAACGGAACAGCTGGAAGTACTGCACAAAATGCCGGGTACTTGACAAATTAATCATTTTACATTAAAATAACGCAAACCCAGGCCACGAAAAAGCCCATTACTGAATCTAATTACCAGCATGAACCAATATTCCGACATGGAAGCGCTGATGCGCAAAAAACTATACGACACGGAGGTGGCACCGCCCGCATTCGTGTGGCCCAATGTGGAAGCCGCGCTGCAAAAACGCAAACGCCGTGCTTTCCTCTGGATCTTTAGTGGTATAGGGGTTGCGGTGCTTGGCACAGGAATTTTACTCCGGTTTTATGCAGGCAGCGGCGTACCTGTACCTACTGCGCAAACCCAAGGCATGCAACAACTGCCCTTGGCCCAGACAACCACGCCCATTGCGGACCGAAATATTGCCGAAACAAGCCCCGAAATAACGGTACCTACGCCTAATACAGCAAGTAAGATCAGCGCTGAGCTGGCACTACCCGGCATGGAGCCCACGGTTTCGGCCCATAAAAACGGAATTGTTGGTGGACAAACCAACCACAACAAGACCGACCGTAGCCCTTTTAAGCCAAACACGGCGGTAACCATACAAACCGTTTCGCCCATCACACCAGTTACCTATGGGGCTGTTGCAAGCGATTTGGGGTTGGAAGCTTTTGCGCCGACTGTGGCATCTAATACGTTCGAGCATCCTGCATCGCTTATGTTTTTGCCACAATTGCCAACGGCTTTGTCCCAGGCCATTGCGGTTGCGGATCCAAGCGGATTGAAACGCCCGGTAATACGCAAGAAAAAAGAGCCTAAAAACTGTTACAATTTTACCAAACACCCGAATGCCTGGTTTTTTGATGTGTACGCGGGCCCTTCCTTTGCCTGGAAGGATTTGAGCACCAACAACCCGGAATATAAGGATTATCGGAATAGACGGTTAAATTCCGAGCGACGGGATTGGGCATTTCATAGCGGGGTGCGGGGCACCTTATTGTTTGATGGCCATTTTATGTTGCGCTTGGGATTGCATTACGACCAGATGACGGAGATCTTTGAGTTTATTGATCCGAACTCCATCACCATCAATTACAAGGATGTAATCACCATTGTAAATGGTCAGCAGGTGATTGTACGGGACACCATCGGTATCAGTTACGGCAGCAATTACACAAAAACATACAATCGCTTTGGCATGCTTCAAATTCCGTTGCAGGCCGGGGTAGAATTGCGGAAAGGCCGCAGTGGATTTAGTTTCAATGCTGGCGTATCCTTTAATGTGTGGTTTTGGAAACGCGGGGCAATCCTGTCTGCGCAGGGTATGCCGCGGTATTTTACCCCTGGTGTGGATGTATCTACCCCGACATTTCAAAAGCGCACCAGTTTGAGTGCCATCGGTAGTGTGCAATGGTTTTACCATGTTGATCCGAGCGTGCGGGTGTACATCGAACCTTATTTTAGGCAAATCGTGCAACCTGTCAACCTCAAATCGCATCCGGTAGGTACCCGATATGGCATTGGTGGCATTAGTTTGGGCATGACTAAAATTTTTTAGTCGGAGATACAGCATCAAAATTCATAAAAACGCATCATTAAAGCAGCGAATAAATACAAAACTGCATCTCTTTTAGAGCATTCTTTGAAGACCCATTTAAAGTTTCCATAGCCTGACCCCAAAAAACCGCATTTAAATAAAAATTATGTTGCGCAAAAAAACCAGACATATAATACGGTACGCATTACTAAACGCCTTTTTACTGGCAGGTGTTTGGGGCTGTCGTAAGGATGTAGTCAACGACTTCGATCCTTATCCTGCTACGCTGGCGGATCTGCAACCTTTGTTGTCGCAGGTTCCTGGCCCGTCTGTTCAAACCACTTTTTCGCTCGCAGGATTATCGAAAGATACCATGCTCCTGAGCCCGAGCGGACTTCGGATCTTCCTAACCGATGTTAGTGCGTTGTTGGTAGACGGGAATGGACAAACTGCAGCATTCAACACCTGCCAAAATCCTTCCATGGAACTGCTGGAAGTAATGAAAAAAGGCGATTTGGCAGCGCGGGAAATACCGACCACCAGTGCCGACGGGAATTTATTGGAAACGTCGGGTGTATTTCGTTTGCGTTTTTTTTGTGGAAATGAAGAACTTTTCCTGAAAGCGGGCCGCACCATTAAAATACAAGTGCCTGAAAACAACCGGCGGGATGATTTATTTGTTTACAATGGAATAATTACCCAAAATCAATTGAGTAGTTGGGAAAACAGTGGCGAACCCGTTTATTGGGCCGACTGGCTTTCAGTGGATAACCTGGAAATGATTAATGGATATGAGTTGATTGTGCAACAATTGGGTTGGATTTCGAACAGCCGCAAGGTACCCGGTCCTTATTTCAGTTTTTGTGTAAAGGTGCCAGAAGGTTTTTCGCAGTTAAATACCGTCGTATATATGGTGTTTAAAAACGTAAAAACCGTGGCTGCCATGGTACCAGGATCTAACCCGCAGCAGTTTTGCTCCAACAGCATACCTGCAGGGTACCCCGTAAAGTTGGTAACCGTCAGTAAATATGGCAATCAATATTGGCTGGGCAGTAAAGAAACAGAAACCGGAGCAAACGGGTCTTTGAGCCTCGTTCCGCAAATTGTAACAGAACAACAAGTGTTGGCTGTTTTAAAAAGTTTTTAAGCACAAAACAGGCGTTTAAAGCCTTTTGTGTAAAGATACCCGTGTTTAGTAATTTTGTATTAGGCCGAGCCGGTAAAGACCGGTCTCGGCTTATTCGTTAATATTCTGTTTCTTTTAAAAGAAAATGAACACTTTTGTCGTGATTTTCATTTAAAGGTGAAGATATTCGCACCAACCAAATCAACTCTCACGGACATACGCAAAGGCAATGGAAATTCTGACAACCAATGGCATCACAGTGAGCGTAGAAACGCAATATTTACCCGCACATTCGGATCCGCGCGCTTCCAAATTTATTTTTGGCTATTTTATCACCATCGAAAACGGCAGCCCACATACGGTGCAATTAATGAGCCGGCGCTGGATGATTCATGACGCCAGCACAACGGTGCGCGAAGTGAAAGGCGACGGGGTGGTCGGTCAACAACCCGTTTTGCAACCCGGAGAAAGTTATTCCTACTCTTCTTATTGCGATTTGAGTGCCGAAATCGGGAAAATGCAGGGTGCTTACCTGATGACCCGCATCGAAGATCGTTCGAACTTTGAGGTTATAATTCCCGAATTCAAACTGATTGTGCCCTTCAAACTCAATTAATTTTGGTTTTTAAAGGGTTTGCACGATACCATTTATCAAAAACCGTAGTTTAGCTGTTGACTGAACTACGGTTTTTTTGTGTTTTGTACAAAACAGACAGAATTAACGTTCCTGTTCCGGCAGCGTACAAACACGGTTGGCGTATCTTGGTTACAACTGCGCCCCAATCGCTGTTATCCACCTATTTTTACTCCTTTTCCCAACTAACAAACTGATTCATTCATGAAGAACCGATTGTTACCCGCCTGTATTGCTTTGGCCTTTTATCTAATCCCAATTTTCGTACACGCTCAAACAGATCCTGTTCCTGAGGTAAATATCGTTGGGCCAACGGTCGTGTGCCAGGGCGATTGCGCTACTTTAGGCGCGCTGTTTATGAACGTCCCCCAACCCATCGGTTATATTTGGTCGGGCCCGAATGGTTTCACTTCCAATCAGCCCCAAATTACGGTATGCCCGCAGGCCAACAGTGGCGGGCCTACTACTACGGCCAATATGTATTTTCTTCAAATTGTGGGACCAAATGGCAACGTGGTAGCGGCAGATACGCATGAAATCAAAATACTCCCATTCATCCCAATTAAAATTCTATCCAACAATACGGCGCCTTGTAACTTCGACAGTACCGTTTTTTCGCAAAACCATTGCGAGTTGAACTGCCCGAATAGTACGGTAACCTATTCCATCGAAAACATCGGGCAGGCCGGGACGCAAAGTTTTATCAGCTGGCAGGTTTCCGGCGCCAGCAGTTACACCATTAATAATCCACCATTCAACAGTTCTGTTACGGTTACCTGGGGAAGCGCCGGGACAGGTTTTGTTTCGGTCGTATCGGACGGTATTTCAAACTGCAGTGGAGAAGACGCCCTTTGTATAACCATCATTCCTGAACCCGTTGCAAAATTTACTACAACGCCCTCCAACGGTGTCCCTCTGGTGGTATGTAAAGGACAAACCGTGTATTTTGAAAATCAAAGTACCGGCGCTGACAGTTATGATTGGTACTTTAGCGATGATCTGTCCAGCACCAATGCCACGAATCCTGAACATACTTTTCAAAATCCGGGCTTGTATTTGGTTACCCTCATTGCACGCAGCAGTTGCCTTTGTGCCGATACAACAACCCTGGAAGTGTATGTAATTGATGCGGTTACACCCGCGCTTGATTGTATTGGCACCATTTGCCCCGGCGCTACCGTCACCTACACGGCATCGAATGGATGTGCACCCTTTAACTGGGTAGTTTCGCCCAATGGTACCGTGCTTGGCGGTGGACAAAACAATTCGGATACCATCCAGGTATCGTGGAACAGCGGGCCTTTAGGACAAATCACCCTGAGCGCCCAACCTTGCAGTGGAACAGCGTGCCCAACCCCAACGGTTTTTCAAGTACCGATTATCAGCGATAATGCCGAAATAAGTGGCCCAGAACGGGTTTGTCCGGGCAGCACCGAAACCTATTCCATTGAACCTTACGGCGGCACTGGATTTGTCTGGACGATTTCAGGCGCGGGTACCATCTTGGATGGACAAGGCACCAATCGTATTACGGTCGAATGGAACACCTTCCCAAATCCGAACGTCACCAATTGGATCCAAGTACAATACGACAACTGTTACCTGGGTTGCGGTGGTCAGGATTCAATTGGGGTGTTGATTGTTTCGCCTTTTTCGATTGATGGACCGGTAGAACTTTGTGCGGGCGCGAACGGCAATTTCAATACTTTTTTGAGCGCCACCAACCAGCCAATTCAAGCAAACTGGAGCCTTACTGGCCCGAATGGCGCTGTTATCTGGTCGACCGGTGCGGCTGCAGCCAATGTTGCGGCGCCCTTTGTTGCCGGAAGTGGCATTTATCAAATGGTGGCCACACCTGCCAATCCGAATGAAACCTGCACGGATGCCGCTCGTTGGACGGTGGTTGCATCTGCCTTGCCTAGTAAACCAACCAGTATTACGGGCGCAAAAAACATTTGTCCCGGCACCACCTACAACTACAAAGCCGAAGGACTGCCGAATGACAACAATGTGGTGTGGACGGTACAAAATGGCCCAGGCGCGCCGAGTACCATACAGGGAAATCCGATCAATGTAAACTGGGCCGCCAATGGGCCCCGTTGGTTGTCGGCAGCAGCAGTAAGCACCAATGGACTCAATTGTAGCTCTGACACCCTTCGTTTAGACATTTCCGTGATTAATACCCTGCCCATTACAGGCGATCCGCAAGTGTGTATCAACACCCTTTCCGATTATTCAATTCTGCCGCTTCAAAATGTTGATATACAGTGGAGTATTAGTCCTAGTTCGGCTGCTGCCATTGCAGATGGGCAGGGCACGGAGCAGCTTCGGTTATTTTGGACAGAAGCGGGCGGACATGTTATTTCGGTTTCGGTGTGTGGACAAACGTCCCAGTATCCGGTAACCGTATTGGCATCACCACTCCCCAATGTCCTTTCTCCTGCCGGCCTATGTGTGGGTGCAAGTGCTGTTGTTCAAACCAGCAACAGTTTTGTAGACTACCAATGGTCGGATGTAAACGGGGTGGTTTTGAGTACCCTCGCTACCCCCAGTATGCAAGCAGGAAGTTATAGTTTGCAAGTAACTGACAGCAATGGTTGCGTGGGAACAACTGAATTTACGATCGATCAGCGGCCGCAGCCCAACCTGACCATTTCTACAGCCGATCCTACCGGTTTTTGTAATAATTCGAATTTTATTACCCTGACGGCATTGGGCTCCATCGACGTAGATTATACCTACCAATGGTTTCAGGATGGCAACCCCGTGGGAACCAATAGTCCTACCCATGTAACCAATCAATATGGCAATTACACTGCAACCGTGAGCAACTTTTTTGGATGTAGCGCTACCGCTGGCCCCATTTCGCTGTTTAACTATTGTGGTCCCGGCGGTGGCGGATATGGATTTCCAGCCAATGGCGGTGCTTGTCCACCGAATAGTGTAGATATTGGTATCCTTCCAACGGCAAAATGCGATTCATTTCAGTTTAACCTGATCAACAACGGATTGTATGTTGCCGGTACAGCTAATTGGCTATTTGGGCAATCGGGCGCGTTGCTGAGCGGCACTTCCAACCAAGATAACCCGTCCTTTTATTTTAACAATGCCGGCAAATATTTAGCAATCCTAACCGTGCAGCTCACGAATGGAAGTACTTGTTTTGTCATCGACTCGGTAGACGTGTTGCTGCATGCGCAGTTTGATCCGATCATGGATTGCCCCGGCGCGAATTCGGGTTTCAAAGACGTTTCCACCTTGCTGCCGGGTGCTGCTGTAACCACCTGGGGCTGGGACTTTGGCGACCCCGTGAGTGGCCCAAACAATACATCGTTCTTGCAAGACCCCTCCCATAATTTTATTGCTGGCGGATTCTTTTTAGTTACCCTGACCATCACCGAAGTAAGTGGTTGTATTTCCCAACAAACCCAAATGGTAGAGGTCCCCGCGCCAGCACCCCTCAATTACAGTCCACCAGCAGCAACCTGTGCAGGCAATGCGCTTGAATTCACCGCCATAGGGACACCCGACATCACGATGATCACCTGGGATTTTGGAGATCCGGCAAGTGGCGGGGCCAATACGGCCACCGGTATTCCCGTTTACCACAATTATAGCCCGGCAGGTACATACACCGTTACCGCATTTTCTACCAATACCTACGGCTGTACGGCGAGTTTTGTTAAAAATATTGTGGTTCAACCCAATCCGCTTACCGGTACCATTACACCGAATGCCCCGGCCCCCTTGTGTGAGGGCACAACCCAAACACTTACCGCACCGGCTGGCGCAGTGGCTTATCTTTGGACGGATGGCAGCACCACGCAAAGCATCACCGTAAGCGAAGCCGGAAGCTATCGCGTTACGTTGACCGATGCCAATGGGTGCACCTATGCCACGCCGGCAGTAGATGTGAACATTACCCCGGCACCAGATGCCCTGATCAAAGCGTTCCTGGAAAATGAACTGGGTCAGGTAATTGGCACTTCCTATCCGACCTTGAGTACCTGTGCCGGAGAAGACGTGCACTTGGTAGCGGTTGGTAATGGTGCATACAATTATACCTGGTCGGGAGGAAATGGCACCGGGGCCGATTTGTTTTTCTCCGCGTTCCGTGGCAACTTATTAACGGTTGGAACCCATATTTACACCGTCACGATTACGGATGTCGTAGGAGGCTGCACGGCGGTTTCCGATCCATTTGTCGTGGATGTGCATCCTGTTCCGAGTGGTTTTTCGATCAGTACGAGTGGTATTTGTGCCAATAACCCGAACACACTGACCTACGCAGGACCAACACCCGCCAATTGGCAATTGATCTGGAGCAATGGGGAGGCTGGCCCAACCCTTAGTACAACAGGTTCGGGTGCATATTATATTCGGGTGGTGAATGAATTTGGCTGTGAAGGCCGCAGCAATACCGTCTCTATTTTGCCAGGCCCGCCGGTATCTTCTATTCCGGGAGGTTGCCATACCCGCTGTGCACCCGATACGATTTGTCTGCCTCTTTTGCCCAACATAACCAGCTGGCAATGGTATTTAAATGGCTCCCCAATTCCAGGAGCGACTACGCCAAATTTTGTAGCGCAACAAAGTGGCACCTATTGGGCTGTTTTGAGTGATATTTTTGGCTGTTCGGGACAAAGCGATCCGCTTACCCTCCAATTATTTCAAGGCACCGGCGATATAAATGGACAGGTTTGGTCGGATGTAAATGACAATGGAATCATTGATGCTGCCGATACGCTGATTACAGGCATCCCGGTACAATTGCTTTCTTCGGGCGGTACGGTGCTTAACACCTTGAATTCAGATATAAATGGTGCTGTCGCATTTTCCAATATCCCGTCTACCAATTATTCGATTTATATAGACCCGGCTGCCCTTACTTCTAATTGGGCGGTAGTAATCGGAACCCAACCATTGGGCATTACGGGTTGTGATAACGTTGCATCGGGCGACCTTTTGGTAAAATTTGTATGTACCCCGTCTACTGCAAGCGTAAATTTAATGGCCTGTCCGGGCGAATTTGCCAACTATAATGGCACCCCGGTCGCAACGGGAACCAGCCAGGTATTCACCCTAACCAATGCTTTCGGTTGTGATTCGCTGGTAACCGTGTCCGTGGGTGCTTTGCCCGTTACCGATACCACCTTGAATGTAAAGATTTGTCCAGGGGCAACCTACAATTACGCGGGTACAACCCTGCCTGTTGGCGCAACGCAAATTTTTACCCTGGTCAATTTTAAGGGCTGCGATTCGCTGGTAACCGTTAATGTAGGTGCTTTGGCTACCTCAAGCAGTACGCTCAACGTAAAAGTATGCAATGGCGCCACCTACAATTATTTTGGCTCCCAATTGGGGGTAGGCCAAAGTGCTAATTTTACATTTAGTAATTACCTGGGCTGCGATTCTACCGTAACGATCAACGTGAGCGCTTATGCCTTGGTGACGGGCAGCCTGAATGTCAGTATTTGCCCGAACGACACATTTACTTACTTTGGTACCCCTATGCTGGTCGGCGATGTTGCGGCTTTCACGTTATCGAGCGTGATCACTGGTTGCGATTCGGTGGTAACGGTTACGGTAGGGCCCTTGCCAACCTTTACGAGTACCTTTGAAGCGCAGGTTTGTCCGCGTACCAGTTTTAATTATCAAGGAGAGGACCTTGCCATTGGCACCACCAAAGATTTCACCTTATCGAGTGTAATCACCGGATGCGATTCCACCGTAACGGTCAGCGTGAGCGCTTTGCCCGAATTTACCAGCGCTTTTGTTCAAAAGGTATGTCCAGGCGAAACCTTTACTTATGAAAATTCAACATTGGTAGCGGGCGACATACAAAGTTTCACTTTGGTGAGCACCGGCAATGGCTGCGATTCCGTCGTAACCGTTACGGTATTGGAAAAACCCATAGCCCAAGATACCTTGTTATTTACGGTCTGCCCTGGTACAGCCTTTGATTACAATGGCACAAAATTGCAGCCAGGTACAACCCAAACTTTTAAATATGCAGGATTTGAAGGCTGCGATTCTACGGTAACGGTCAGCGTGAGCGCCTATCCAGATGCTATCTTTACATTAGGATCCGCTCCGTCCTGCTTGAATACGCCTACCGGACAATTGGACGTGCTGAATGCTGCGGGCGGTCTTACACCCTATCTGTATTCGCTGGATGGCACTGTTTTTCAGGATTCCACCAATTTTGAATTGTTGACGCCCGGTAATTACACCGTATATCTTCAGGACGGCAATGATTGTTTGTTTGAAAGAGACACCCTTATTGCGTCTATTCCCGCGCTCACCGTCAATTTGCAAGACGCCATTTTGCCTTGTGATACCAGCGGTGTACGCCTTACACCCATTGTGGGTGCCGGACAAAACAACCTGAGTTATCAATGGTGGAACGGGGCGATCACCGAAAATACCACCGCAGTGGAACCGGGTATTGTGTGGGTAGAAGTGCGCAATGTTTGCGAAACCCAGCGCGCCGAAGCAAGTGCAAATTGGGCCGATTTTGAATTTGATGCCTCCTATGTATATGTGCCCAATGTCTTTTCGCCCAATGCAAGTCGCGCAGAGAATGCTACCTTCCACCCATTTTTCCCGATAGGGGTAGAATTGACGGACTACCGTTTTGAGGTATTTGATCGCTGGGGTAATATGATGTTCCACTCCGAACAAATCAATGAAGGCTGGAATGGCAATTTTAAAAGCAAAGACTTCAAACCCGGCGTGTGCGGTTGGTACTTAGTGGCCAAAATAGCTTATTGCGGACAGGTATTTGAAATCAAAAAGAAAGGCGACGTTACTTTGGTAAATTAGTCTTGTTGCCAAAACAGGATTCATAAAAAAATCGCTGATGGGAAGAAACCTTCCACATCAGCGATTTTTTTTAACCCAATTCCACGAAGCGATTTTATGCTGCCTTCAAGCGACCCATGCGGGAGCGTTCCAGTTTTTCTTCTGCATAAGCGCGGGTGATAATCAATTGGCGCTGCTCTGCACTTTTTGTTGGTGTAGGCATTTCAAACATCGCATCCGTTAGCACCGCCTCACACAAAGAGCGCAAGCCGCGGGCACCTAATTTGTATTCCAATGCTTTTTCGGCAATGAAATCAACCGCAGCCGGTTCGAGGATGAGTTGAATATTTTCCAGCGAAAACAATTCTTCATACTGACGCAGCAAGGCATTGCGTGGTTCAGTCAAAATACGGCGCAATGCATCCAGGTCCAGCGGATCAAGGTGCACAACCACCGGCAAACGACCCACCAACTCCGGAATCAAGCCGAAGTTTTTCACATCCTGGTGGCTCACGTATTGCAGGAGATTTTCCCGATCAATTTTCTCAAATTCTTTTTTGTTGTACCCGATCACCTGGGTATTCACCCGGCGTGCAATTACTTTTTCGATGCCATCAAATGCGCCACCGCAGATAAACAGGATATTGCCGGTGTTTACTTTTACCAGTTTTTGCTCCGGGTGTTTGCGGCCGCCTTGTGGGGGTACCAATACTTCGGCGCCTTCCAACATTTTCAGCATGCCTTGTTGTACGCCTTCGCCCGACACATCGCGGGTGATGGACGGATTGCCTTGTTTGCGGGCAATTTTATCAATTTCATCGATGTACACAATGCCACGTTCAGCTGCTTCCACATCATAGTCGCACACCTGCAACAGGCGTGAGAGGATACTTTCAACGTCTTCTCCTACATAACCTGCTTCGGTAAATACCGTTGCGTCAACAATGGTAAAGGGAACATTGAGCAGTTTGGCGATCGACTTTGCCATCAGGGTTTTGCCGGTACCGGTTTGACCAATAAACAGGACGTTCGATTTTTCAATCTCAACGCCGTCTTCATTGATCTTCATTTGTTGGGAAACGCGCTTGTAATGGTTGTAAACAGCCACGGCGAGCACCTTTTTGGCTTCGTCTTGACCAATTACATATTTATCGAGAAAGGTTTTGATGCTTTTCGGTGGAATCAACTCAACGGGGCCGCCGAATTTCGAGCTTTTACCCGTTTTTTCTTCCACTGGCGGTTCAACACCCGCCTTGCGCAATTCCTGGTTGATGATTTCCTGTGCTTTTTCGGTACAGGTTTCACAGATTTGTCCGTCCATACCAGAAACAAGAATCATCACTTCTTCTTCACCGCGTCCGCAAAAAGAACAACGATGCTGGGTAGGTTTACCGCGTTTGATCATATATGGTAAGCGCTTGAGTCAAAAAAAGTATTGGAGGCATATTTTACACCTCCATGGGGGCGCTAAAGGTAGCGCTTCTACTAAAAAAAACCGGAGAAACGAACACCTTGAATTCGTTTCTCCGGGACAAATTGAACGAAAAAGAGGCTAAAAACTAGTCCTTTTTTGTACGAGGATTGTTGCGATCCAAAACTTCATCCACCAAACCGTAATCCCGCGCATCGGCAGAACTCATCCAGTTGTCGCGGTCGCAATCTTCTTCAATTTTTTCGTACGGTTGTCCGGTGTGGTGCGCCAAAATATCGTACAATGATTTCTGCATCTTTTTGATGAGCTTGTACGAAATTTCGATGTCCGACATTTGTCCTTGTGCGCCGCCAGAAGGCTGGTGGATCATCACATAACTGTGGAACAACGCGCTGCGTTTGCCTTTGGTACCGGCAGCCAACAATACAGCACCCATAGAAGCAGCCAAACCGGTACAAATGGTGGCAACATCCGGTGAAACGTATTGCATGGTGTCATAAATACCCAATCCATCAATGACCGAACCGCCCGGGCTGTTGATAAACATTTGCACATCGCGTTTTGGGTCCGTTGATTCCAGAAACAACAATTGCGCCTGAATTACATTGGACACATATTCCGTTACCGGAACGCCCATGAAAATAATCCGGTCCATCATCAAACGGCTAAAAACGTCGAGCGATGCGGCGTTCATTTGGCGTTCTTCAATGACATACGGCGTGAAAGCCTGGATATTCGGTACGGAAACCGACGCCTCCATGTACTTTTCGAGGTGCATGCTACTCATGCCTAAATGCTTGGTAGCGTACTTTTGAAATTCATTTTTATTGAACATAGAATATCTTTTTGAGGCAAATAAAACAACGATTTGGCGAATAGGTTACAATCTGAAAAAATGGAACTGAAATGCTGGATAGTTGGCTTAAAAAACCAGATGAAATGCATGTTTTATCCGATGAACGAAAACCAACCAAAAGCCGAGCATTTTTCCGGTTTTTACACCACTTCTTCTGCCTCAATTACATCGTTGTCCATGTCAATTTCCGGAACAGCTTCGGTGTTTTTTGACAATAACTCCAAAATTGCGTGGAATGCTTCCGAATGAATTGGTTTTTCAACAATCGTCAACTGAGTCACAATTTGCTTGAAAATTTTATCCGCCTCAATATTGGATTTTGTTTCCTCCAAATCTTTTGCCTCTGCCATCACCCGGTCTACACTCGATTCGAGCAAGTGGTCTGGCAATTCTACCTGGAAATAAGCGCGTACTTTATTGCGGTATTCATTGCGCACATCTTCATCGGTCACTTCCAATCCGAAGGCATCTTTGATCTGGTCTTTGATGAGGGTCCAACGCAGATTTCCAGCAAATGGATCAAATTCAGCGTCAATATCTGCCTGAGTGAGTTTGCCTTCATTTGAAACCATCAACCAGCGTCTCAGAAAACGTTCTGGCAGCTCAATTGGGTTATTTTTCACCAAATGCTCTTGAATATTGCGGTACAGAATCGCATCCGAACGGGTTTCGTAAAACTGTGCGATCCCTTTTTTCAATTGTTCTATGGCTTCCTCCTCGTTCGTAACACCTGGACCGAAATAACCTTCAAAAAATTCCTGGTTCAATTCGGCAAGTCCCACGCGGCTTACTTCCACAATGGTGCCTTCGAATTCTTCGCCAATTTCCTGACCGTTATCCGATTCTAATCCCAGAATATATTTGCGGTATTTTGCTTCATCCTGGCTGTCTTCAATGCTGCGTGGACGGTAGACCAGGGTATCATGGAGTTTTTTGCTCAATAATTCGGCTTTCAGGGCCTCGTCTTTTACATCTTTCACGAGCAACGTAACGGTTGTTTCCAAACCGCCTTCTTTTACAACGCCATTTTCGAGCTCGGTCGATTTTATTTTTACCATGTCATTATCCTGAATATCATCTTCAGGATTGCTGCGTCCGCCCATGCGTTTGCGTGCATAGTCGAGATCTTCGGCAGCCAGTGCATCCAGGTTGTCGATGACCAGGCGCTCAAAAGTTTGATCGGTGGTTAGTCCCTGAATTTCAAAAGGCGGCACAATACCCACTTCAAAATCAATAGAATATTGCTCGTCAAAAGTGGGCTTGTAAGAAAACATGGTTTGGTTTTCTACAGGAAGCGGCTGGCCGAGGGTATTTAAGTTTTCCTCGCGGATGTAATTGTACAGATCATTGGAGATCAGATCATTGACGATATCGCCAAAAATCGCCGAGCCGTACATGCGTTTAACAAAGTCCATCGGGGCCTGGCCCTGGCGGAAACCTTTAATGGCTGCGCGCTGACGGAACTTTTTTAATTCGGCATCAAATTTTGGTTTTATTTCGTCGCGGGTGACAGTAACAGTCAAGACCGCAGAAGTGTTGTCGAGGTCTTTACGGACAACGTTAGGCATATGAATATGATTGATCTATGGACAGATCGATTGCTGCTTTCAAAAATCAAACCATGATCGCATAAACAATCATGGTTCCTTGAATCAACAATCGGAGAGAGTGCGGGCGGAGGGACTCGAACCCCCATGCCTCACGGCGCCAGATCCTAAGTCTGGTACGTCTACCAATTTCGCCACGCCCGCATTTTAACACTTAATTGTTATTTATGGTATGTTCTTTGCTGACTTACAATTCTTCCTTGTGGAAAAACATACGTACCAAATTACCACTGGATAACAAGCCTTAGAAAAGGAGTGCAAAAGTATAGACATTTTTTGGAAACTCAAAATGTAGAATGATTATAAAAACAGTTAACAGTTGCCAAATGGCTTTGAATTGCAGGATTTTTAGCTTATTTTTGTAAAGCGATCAAAAAAAATGTGAAACAGCAGGAATTATGGAGCAGGATGAATCAATTATTTTGAACTCGGAACCGCTCGCGGCCGGGTTGCAGGAAGAAATTACGCCCGCTGTGAAAGACGTGGCAATACCTGGTGAAGGCAACGACCGGGCTTTAATTCAGCGCGCCTATCGCAATTTATTGAAGTCGATTAAAACCCCCATCGACAAACGTGACAGCCAACTCATCCGCGCCGCTTTTGAACTCGCCGCCCAAGCACATCAAAAACAACGCCGCAAATCAGGCGAACCTTACATCCTGCACCCCATTGAAGTTGCCCGTATTTGTGTAGAAGAAATCGGATTAGGCCCAACCGCCGTGGTGTGCGCGCTTTTACACGATGTAGTAGAAGATACCGATGTTTCCCTCAAACAAATACACGACCAATTTGGCGACCGCGTCGCGCTCATTGTGGATGGCTTAACAAAACTCGATGGATTGCATGATTCGGAAAGCCCGCAAGCCGAAAACCTGAGTAAAGTACTCAAAGCCATGATCGGCGATGTGCGGGTAGTACTGATTAAAATGGCCGACCGCCTGCATAACTTGCGTACCATCAAAAGCATGGCGCAACACAAACAATTGAAAATTGCGGCCGAAACCTCTACGATTTATGCCCCGCTTGCCCACCGACTGGGTTTATATAAAATCAAAAGTGAATTTCACGACATCTGTCTGAAAATCACCCATCCAGAGGAATATCACGAACTGGCCGACAAACTGGCGCAAACAAAGCGCAGCCGCGAACTCTACATTGAGGAGTTTATCAAACCCATTAAGGATTCTTTACTGGAAATGGAGGTAAAGGTGCGCATCACCGGCCGCCCCAAAAGCATCTATTCAATTCGAAATAAAATTAAAAGTAAACATGTCGCCTTTGAGGATATTTATGACCTCTTTGCGATCCGAATTGTGGTTGATGTACCTACTGCGCACGAACGCCTTTCCTGTTGGCAAGTATACACGGCGGTTACGGATTATTATAAACCAATTGCCGAACGCCTGAAAGACTGGATTACCACCCCCAAAGCAAATGGTTACGAATCCTTGCACACCACCGTCATCGGTCCACAAGGCCGGTATGTAGAGGTCCAAATTCGCTCCGAACGCATGGATGAAATTGCCGAACGCGGTTTTGCTGCCCACTGGAAATACAAGGGCATCAAAGGCATGGGCAACAAAGTGGATGTGTTTGAAAACTGGTTGAGCCAGGTGCGTGAAACGCTAGATGGCAACGATTCGGGCAGTGCGGTAGAGTTTTTGGCCGATTTCCAAAGTAATTTGTTTGCCGAAGGCGTGCATGTTTACACGCCGAAAGGTGAAATGAAAATATTGCCGGAAGGTGCTACGGCGCTCGACTTTGCCTTTAGCATCCACTCCGATTTGGGTTGTACCTGCCAGTCGGTGAAAATCAACAACCGCTTGGTGCCGATTTCGTATGTGCTGCAAAGTGGCGATCAAGTGCAGGTGATTACCCAAAAAAACCAAAAACCGACCGAAGATTGGCTGCAATTTGTGGTGACGGCTAAAGCCAAAAACCGCATTCGCCAGGCATTGAAAGAAGCGAAACGCGACCAGGCGGCCTACGGAAAAGAAATTCTGGAACGCAAACTCAATGGCTATAAAGTACCGGTAGAGGAAAATGTGGATATGCTGACCAAGTGGTTTGGTTTCCCCAACCGCATGGAGTTTTTGAGCGCCATTCATTTGCAACAGGTTGATCTGGGCGAACTCAAACGCTTCCGGGCAGATGGCGCTAAACTGGTGGAAGTGGAAGAAAAAACAGCCCGAACCGAAGCACCTGCCAACGTATCCGACACCTATGTTGCTCCTAAACCAAAAACGGGACATCGGCCGGAAGTCATTATTAATGGTGAACCCGGCAATTATTATCAATATACTTTTGCCACTTGCTGTAACCCCGTGCAAGGCGATCCGATTTTTGGTTTTGTCTTAATTCAAGGCGGGCTAAAAATACACCGCAGTACTTGCCCGAATGCCAACCACTTGTTGGTCAATTATTCCCACCGCATTCTTAAAGCGGAATGGGGACTTACCGTAAAATCGGACTTTGTGGCCGATATTATTGTGACCGGCATTGACAGTGGTCCGGGCGTAATTCAACAGCTCACCGACCGGATTGCGGGCTTGGGCATCAACATCCGTTCTTTTTCAATCAGTGGCGATGCGGGCTACTTTGAGGGCCGTATTGGGCTGGTTGTAGCCAATATCGACCAGTTGCAACGCGCAATCATGGCGTTAAAGACCTTTGACGGGGTGAACAGTGTGAATCGGGTAGATTAAACCTGGTTTGTATTTTCAAATACAGGGTTAAAATAATGTAGAATTTGCTGTTTTTCGGTAAATTTTTCAAACTTTTGCCCCATGTTAAGCACTGATCCCCGTACCCGGGCATTTCTAGCCCTTGCCGCCATTTGCATTATCTGGGGCACCACGTACACGGCAATAAAATTTGCGGTGCATGATTTCCCTCCTTTTTTGCTGGTGGGTATTCGGCAAACCATTGCAGGGATGCTACTCATGGGTTGGGCTTTTGCAAGCGGAAAAACGCATGTCCCCAACCGCGCTTATGTATGGAAACAAGCGCTTACGGGAATCGCCACCATCACAGGCGGGAATGGATTTATTACCTGGGCCATGCAATTTGTATCCTCTGGACTTTCAGCGGTGATCGGGTCACTGACGCCCGTTTTTGTATTGGCCATTAATTGGTTGTGGCGTGGCCCGGAACGCATCAACGGCTATATGGTTGCGGGTGTTTTGTTGGGTTTTAGTGGTCTGGGCATCATTTTTAGCGATGGCTGGAAGGATTTTGCCAATCCCGTTTACGCCTGGGGCATTGCAGGTTGTTTTGGCTCTTGTTTTACCTGGTCGCTGGGCACCGTCATGTCGAAGCGATTTAACAGCAAAGATGTTTCGCCGATCATGAATGCCGGTTTGCAAATTACCGCTGGCGGAATCGGGGGCTTTGTGCTGAGTGCGTTGTTTGATAAAACCCACACGATACAAAATCATACCGCCTCCTGGCTGGCGGTATTGTACCTAGGCGTAATTGGTTCTGCACTGGCATTTACCTTATATATGTACGTATTGAAACACCTGAGCGCAACGGTGGCCTCCTTGTACACCTATATTAATCCGGTAGTCGCCATCTTGTTGGGCTGGTTGTTGCTGGGTGAGCACCTGAGTTGGCTGGAAGGGGTGGGCATGGGACTCACCATTTTAGGCGTTTGGTTAGCCAACCGGGGAAATGGGTAAAGATTGATTAAAATATTTTCCAAAAAACAATCAACTTTGCCATATCCTACCAGTAAAAACAAACTTAACAACCATGCTACAAAGTAAAATTGCCGGTATTGGCCATTATCTACCTTCCCGGGTGGTAACCAACGATGACTTAGCAAAAGTGATGGATACCACCGATGAATGGATACAAGAGCGGACCGGTATTCAAGCCCGTCGGTACGGGATCAAGCACGAAGAAACAACGGTGACCATGGGCGCCGAGGCGGCTAAACTTGCGTGCGAACGCGCGGGTACAACACCCGAAGACATCGACTTCATCATTTTTGCAACCTTGAGTCCAGATTATTATTTTCCGGGTTGCGGTGTTTTGATGCAGCGGGAATTAGGCATCGCGCATAAGGAAGTTGGCGCACTGGATATTCGCAACCAATGCAGTGGTTTTGTATACGCGCTTTCTATCGCCGACCAGTTTGTTAAAACGGGCATGTACAAAAATGTGTTGGTGGTGGGTTCGGAAATGCACTCCATGGGGCTTGATTTTTCTACCCGTGGCCGCGCAGTGACGGTTATTTTTGGCGATGGCGCTGGCGCGGCCGTGGTACAACCCTCCGAAGATCCGAATCGCGGTATTTTGACCACCAAACTGCATTCCAATGGTACTTTTGCCGAAAAACTAGCCTTTATCAATCCGGGTTGTCACGGCGGTTACCATGCAAAAAAACAGGGCGAAGACACCGATTTTGGTTACCCGCCTACCAGTACCTATGGCGAAATGTTTATGACGCCACGCATGATGGAGCAAGGGATGTATTACCCCAATATGGAAGGGCAATTTGTTTTTAAAATGGCGGTGCAAAAGTTTCCGGAAGTGATCCACGAAGCCTTGGATACGGCCGGACTGAAAACTTCCGATATAGATATGTTTATTCCACACCAGGCCAATTTGCGCATTAGCCAGTTTGTGCAGCGCCAATTGGGGTTGCGGGATGACCAGGTTTGGAACAATATTCAACACTACGGCAACACCACGGCCGCATCCATTCCGATTGCCTTGTGCGAGGCTTGGGAGGCAGGAAAGGTAAATCCCGGCGATTTGGTTTGTTTGGCGGCCTTCGGAAGTGGTTTTACCTGGGCTTCGGCGTTGATTCGCTGGTAAAATTCAAGCATGAACAAAATTTCACACGACGCCTTTATTTTGTGTTGCCTGCTCCTGATTGCAACCAACTTTGGGTATTATTCCAAATGGAAACAGGCGCAAACGGAAGCGACGCTGAGCTGGGACGTATCAGGCTACTACCTGTATTTGCCTGCGGCATTTATTTACAAAGACCTGAAACAACTGGCGTTTTTTCCGGAAATTCAAAAAAAATACAATCCCGGTCCTGAAATGGGCCAGGCGTTCAAGCATCCGTCGGGTAATTATGTCCTGAAATACCCCATGGGCCAGGCTTTGCAAATGTTGCCCTGGTTTACCGTGGCACATCTCCTTGCCAAACCACTTGGCTATGATGCCGATGGTTTTTCACGGCCGTATCAGGCTGCGATCAGTTGGGGAAGTTTGCTCATTGCGTTTTTGGGCTTGTGGTATTTGCGCCGCATCCTGTTGTTGTTTTTTAGTGATATTGCGGTTGCCGCCGCCCTAATTTGTATTGGATTTGGGTCCAATTACCTCGAATATACGGCAATTACCGGTGCAATGACGCATAACTGGCTGTTTACGCTTTATGCCGTCCTTATTTTCACCACCATACGTTTTTACGAGCGGCCGAGTTTTGCAGGGGCTGCATTGATTGGTTTGTGTGTGGGATGGGCTGGACTTACACGACCGACCGAAATTATCACTGCTTTGATACCCGTGTTATGGGGTTTACGTTCTTTTGCGGACATTCGTGTACGCGGGTTGTTTTTTTTAAAAAACGCATCCAAACTGGGCTTAGCCATATGCATTGCAGCGGCGGTGTTGTTTTTGCAGGCGCTTTATTGGAAATATGTGGCAGGCGAATGGATTGTATATAGTTATCAAGACCAGGGTTTCAGCTGGCTGCATCCACATGTGCGGGATGTGCTGGTGAGTGCGAAGGCGGGTTGGTTTGTGTATTCGCCCTTGTTGCTTTTGGTTATTCCCGGTTTTTTTGCTTTAAGGAAACAACAACCGGCCATTTTCCCGGCCATTTTATGCATTTGTTTGCTGTGTTTATACATTACAGCCGCCTGGGATATTTGGTGGTATGGCGGTAGTTTAGGGCAAAGGGCACTGGTGCAGAGTTATCCTTTGTGGGCATTTACCCTGGCCGCCCTAACCGAATGGGTCATCAAAAAAACAGGACGCATCGTTTTATTTGGTCTATTTGCATTATCGGGCATATACCTTAATCTTTGGTGGACCCACCAGGCGCACCGTGGCGGCTTGTTTTTGCCCGAGCAAATGAATACGCCTTATGTTTTAAATATTTTGGGTCGACTGAATGTAGATCGCACCGAAGCTACCAAATTGCTGGATGTGCGCGAAGCATTTACGGGTTCAGAAAGGAAAGACATCCTAGAACTGGCACACGCAGATTTTGAAAAAGACAGCGTCTTTATGACCACCGATCGCCCGATTAGCGGTACAAAATCGGCGGTACTCAGCAAAAACCACGAATACGTGAATGCGTACAGTGCCGATGTTGATCTCGAACAATGGCAGCAATACCAATGGGTGCGCACCAGCTTGCGTTTTCGGTGTGAAGGCCGCGAGGATGTAGCCTGGAAAATGACCCAGTTTACCATCCGTTTTTGGGATCAAAATGACAAGGTAATCAAAGAGCAAATTTTGCGTTTGCAGCGGCATGTACAGGGCAACGAAGAAAAGCAGCTCTTTTTTGACACCCGCATTCCAAAGAAGCCCTTTCGGAAGGTCCAGGTTTTTTGCTGGGCAGCAGGCAGCGATTTTCCGGTTGTGATCGACGACATGCAGGTTGAATTATTTAAAGAGTAACCATGCCATTTGCTGATATTGCCCGCCATTTTTTTGATTTTGATCAATGTCTGAGTGCTGCACCGGTTGGACAAGGCAATATCAATGACAGTTACCGCATTGAGTTGTTGTTCGAATCGGGCGAAACCAATTGTTATTTACTGCAACGCCTCAACCACCAGGTTTTTAAAAATCCTGCGTTGGTGATGGACAATATAAGTAAGGTGTCCAATTATTTGCAACAGCAAGCATATGGCTATCAAATTGCCACGCCCTTGCCTACCCGCGATGGGCAATGGTTGCATCAGGACGCGAAAGGCAATTACTGGCGCGTTTTTCCATTTTTTGAAAATACGTTTTCACCCGATGGGATTTCCGACCCGGCCATTGCTTATGAGGCTGCGCGGGCTTATGGCGCATTTGCCGCTGCCTTGCGCGATTTTCCTGCCCATGCATTAGGCGAAACGATTCCCGGATTTCACGATACCGAACAGCGTTGGGCGTTTTTCTTAACCATTTTAGACCAGGATCCAGTGGGGCGGGTAGCCCGTGCGCAATCAGAAATTGCTGCTATTTTTGAGATAAAACCGGTTTTTGATAAAATTCAGCGTTTAAGGGCACAACTTCCATTAAGAGTTACCCACAATGATACCAAAGCGGGTAATATTTTAATAGATAAAACTAGCCAAAAAGCGGTTGCTGTGATCGATTGGGATACGGTGATGCCCGGTTTAATTTTATCCGATTTTGGCGATATGGTACGCACTTTTGTGCCCAACGGCCCCGAAGATGCCGCAAGTCAAGGCCTTCAAATGCGCCAGGAAATACTGGATGCGCTGTTAAGTGGTTTTTTAAGCGAAACAGAATCTTTTCTAAGTGCCGAAGAAAAAGCGCAACTCCTGCTCGGTGGCCAATGGATGACCGGTGAGCAGGCGTTGCGCTTCCTTACCGACTACCTGGCCGGTGATGTATATTTTAAAGTACAGGACCCGGAACATAATTTGCGTAGAACACAAAATCAGCTGCGCCTTTTGCATTTATTGCAGGCCATTTAAATACTATTCCTTGTTGCTATCCGATTTACGCGGAAAAGCAATGGTAAAAACTGAAGTTTTGTCCCCTCGGCTATCAATGCCGTAACAAATACCGTCTTCTATCAACAAGGTTTTCATAAAGCCTCGACGCAAGTTTTCTTCGTGGTAAAGATCGATACAAATTACCTTGCCACCGTAGTTGAAGGTCAAATCAGGGACCAACGTGTGTCCAATAACCATCCGTTGGGCCGAGAAATAGGCCAAAATCATATCAATATCTTCCACACTTATTTTGCTCTTGGCGATGGTGCGGCACCAAAAAATACCCGTTTGCTGGTCAAAGATCGCGCGCGGATTGCCCGCCGGAATATCTGCCTGTGCTTCCCCCAAATGGTTGCGCGCAATCCGGTTGATGGTAGCAATATTCATTTTAGTACGGACCAGCTCCGGGCTGACCCCGCCATGGCAAAACAAAAAATCGCCAATTTTTTCAAGGGCATTTTTTGTGCGCAACCACCGGCCCAATTCGGTATCTTCATTGAACCACATAGGATATGCCTCGCCCATCAGTAGCGCATTGGCCAAATATTTTCGGCGCACATATTCTGTATTGCCCTGCAAGTTGAGAATTTCATGATTGCCTAAAATGAAATGCACTTTCCCGCCAGCGGCCTTTGCCTCTTGTTCCAGTTTGTACACCAGCCAAAGGCATTCGGTTACATTACTCCCACGGTCAAAATAATCGCCCAATAAAATGAGGTGGCCTTTTCCAAAAATCCAGTCGAAATCGCGGTTGATCACCTTGGCGCCCATCAACATGGTTTTGAATGCCTGAAAATTCCCTTCAATATCCGAAAGCACAATCATTTTTTCAGGCAAGCTGTATAAATCCGGTTCCACTTTTAAGCTGTCTTGCAACTCAAAACTGAAACGATCCTCCGTTTCGGGCACATAACAACTCAGCAATACCTTCGACGATTCGAGGTAAAAAACTTCCCGCGCCACCATTCCTGTATCTCGACGCTCCACCGATTTTACGACGATCTGGCCGTTTCGGTAAAAAACATGTGGACCATCCGGCCCGCCTTTCATGGGTTCTGGGTCAGCATTGCTCGCCAATAATACAAATGGCAAGTAAAGCATCGCCCACAAATTCACACACAACTGTTTCATTTTCAAAGCTCTATTACGAGCGTGTTACACCCTCAATTTGTTATAAAAATGGCCATTCCGGCACTTCATTTATGGTTTTACCGGACTGCCCAACTTTCGTACTGCAATTTCCAATCGGTTGTTTTGCTGATGTTCTTCGTCTGAGCATTCCACCCCTTCGGTACAGCGGTTCCGTGGTTCAGATTCCCCTTTGCCGTAAGCCCGAATGCGTTCCGACTGAATACCCCGGTAGGTCAGGTAGGTTTTGGCATTTTTGGCACGTTCATCGGTGAGTTCCTGGTTCAATTGTGATTCACCCCGTGTATCCGTGTGTACATTGATGTCAATTTCCATTTCCGGATACCGGATCAATAATTCATACAACGCTTCCAGGTTGCGCACCGCGTATTGATTAAGCGTGGCTTTATTGTACTCATAGAAGATTTTTTCCATGATAATCACGGAGCCGTCCTGCAAGCCATTGGCAAGGGGCATTTCTTCTTCAATACTTGCTCCTTCTTTGAGGGGTTTTAACGAAATTTCTGATGAAGTGCGTTTGCCCCGGACTGCCGCAAATCGGAAACTTGCCGAATTGAACCCTTCTCGATCCACATAACCAATATAATCGCCTTCAACGGGCAAGCAGGCATCAAACTCACCATTGGAGGTTGTACGCACGGTAACTTCTTCGCCCGTCGACCGGCTAACCATTTTAACCACTGCATTGGTGATGCGGGTGCCAAATTCGGAAGAAATAACGATACCACCTGCCCGAAAACACAAAGGCGCTTCCCGCATGTTAAAGTCCAACACAATGTCTTTTTCGTCTTCAACCGATACCAGCCGATCCTGTGTGCGATAGCCATCCATGCTTACAATAACCAAATAGGTACGATAGCGGTTGAAAGTGGTATTCGCTGCGCCATCCGTATTGGAATAAAACCCTGGTTTGCCCAAATCCACCGCATCCTTGCGCACCAATTGGAAACTCAACACATTCTTTTTATCCTGTACCGGCGCGATTTCCATTTTATAAAAATCGTTCGGACCATCACTGCCCAAAAAGCCATCGTTGGTAGGTTGCAAAATTCGGATCGAAGCATTTTGAATGGCTTCCCCAGTTTTGGCATCCCGTACAGCAAAATCCACTTTATTGACTTCCGGTTTTCCGACGCCCTCTAAACCGCGCGGCGCAGAAAAGCGATAAATATCTTCATGGCCATAACCAATCTCCCGGGTACTTGCAAAAAAGCCTGATTTTCCATCCGGGTCAATGATCAAACTTTTATCATCTGCTTCTGAGTTAAAAGGGGCATTCATATTTACCACCTCTTCCGGGTTGGTCAGCGGATTGTTTACATAGTACAAATCATACCCCCCCAAAGAATTGGCGCGGCCGTTGGAGGTAAAAAACAAGGTTCCTTGATAACTTATAAACGGATAAATATCATTTCGATCCGTATTGATGTTTGGTCCCAGGTTGCGGGGTTTCCCCCAAATGGTTCGCCCATTGCCATTATCTTCACGTTCTACCACATAAATATCGTATCCGCCCTGGCTTCCCTCCAGTTTGTCGGAAGCAAAGAACAATTTGGTGCCATCTGGAGAAAGGCTTGGGTGCACACAATTATAGTTATCATCGTTGAACGGCAAATCCAGCGCTCTAAACCAATCGGGATCAAGGCTGTCTTTACGGGTTTCGTAAATTTTATTTTTGGCGACCCCGTTTCTGGCTGCTTTCCGTACGCCATCGCGGTTGTTGGTGCGGGTGTAATAAGCTGTTTTGAAATCGCGGGTAAAACACAAGGGGCCGTCGTGTAACGCCGATTTTTTACTCCCATCGAAATAGAATTTTTCTGGTGTAGATGGATCGCCGTTCGGATCGAAGGGAGAAAAGTAGAATTCAGAAAACGGTTCGTCGTTTTCATCTTTTGGACCATTTTTGTCTTGCGTTGAAACAAACATCAGGCCTTCGTCGAAAAAAGCCGGGCCAAATTCTATCCGTGGCGTGTTAATACCGATGCAATTTTTGATGGTCACCGGATAGCGTCGTTCATCTTTCTCGCGGAGCCGGTCCTTAGATTTGCTTTTCCCTGAGTTTTGGGCGAGCAAAACGGTTGAACAAGTAAAAAGCAGGAGCGGGAGCAACAGGATTAATTTACGTGTCATAGTGTTACAAATTGGGTTTGGAAATCTTGTCATTAGAGCCTTCTGGCGGATTGAAATAGTAACGCGCGCTCAATTCGATGCTTCCGTTGTTGAAACGGCGCAACCGCGTTAGTCCAATGTCGTACGACAAACAAAAGAAAAAGAATTTGTTTGCCTGCAATCCTACCAGCACATCAACGCTTTCTCCGGCCTTGTTGGTATCTCCGCCGGTACGATAGGTGAGTGCGCTAAAATATTTTTCTTTTAAAACCATCGTAAAGTTGATATCCGCATCAAAAGGCACATTGGGTGCATATTTTAGCAATACCTGTGGTGTACATACGATGTTTTCATCTACTTGAAAATTATAACCAGCCATGGCATTAAAATGTTGCACTTCTTGCGAAAGAACAAGGCCGCCATCCGCAAAATCAATATTGTTGCGGACCAACCGGGTTGCTGCAACGCCTGCATACCAACGCTCTCGGCCGCGTTTTTTACCTGAATAAAACAACCCGAAACCCAGGTTGGGAACAATTTTACTTTGTGCGGTAGTCGGGATTGCCTGGTCGGTAGGGATCGGTTGGGTCGCCGCTAATCGACTATCCCCCCAGTTTTGGTAAAATTGCCGCACACTGGGCTGTATCCCGATACAAAATGCGCCTCTTTTAAACGGAATACGATAAGCATAAGCACCTTCCAAGGTGAGGGTGCGCGTGATTCCAATCGTACTGCGCACCAAGTTACCCCCCAGCCCTACCCGGTTGCTCAACATGGGCATGGTGAACGAAATGAACTGGGTATTCGGGGCACCCTCAATTTTATTGATCCATTGGCTCCGATAGGCAACAAGAAGCGCCGGTGATTCGAAATTGCCATTGGCTGCCGGATTGTAGGCCGGTTTGTACAGCATAAATTGGGTGTACATTTGTTCTTGCTGGGCCCAAGCAGGTTGCACCAGAAATAACAGACCGATTAAAAAAGCGAGTTTGTTGTGCATAGACAGCGGCTAGTTAAGGCGTGGTTTTTTAACGTTGTATCAGTACAAATCCGGTTTTAGGTTTCGATCCATCCTGAATTTCCACTACATAAAAGTAGGTTCCTACTGGCAAATCCGCGCCATTCAGCTTGCCATCCCAACCGTTGCTGTTGTCATATTGCGCGGCATGGTACACAATATCGCCCCATTGGTTGTAAATACTCACTTCCACATCCACCACACCTTCTCCTATAAAACAGGACGCCGGTATGATAAACGTTTCATTTACATTGTCGTCGTTCGGCGTAATGATGGTCGGAATGATACAATCTTCGGGTTCTCCAATAATGAATTGTGCTTGCGCAAAACTGCAGGTATCTGGACAAAACGTATTGCACACCTTATAAATCAACTTATCGGTGCCAGAAAAACCAGCAGATGCTTGATAGGTGTACACCCCATTGGAAATCAATTTCAAGGTACCGTCTGTTGGATCGGTGGTAATGGTTACAGAAAAATCATTGGGCAAAATATCGTTGAGGATCAAATTTGCCGACTGGGTAGCACCATAGGTCACATCAATGATATCCGCTACTGCCGTGGGCGCCAATTGATAGTTAATCACCACGGTGTCACGCCCATTGTTTTTGCAGGTATCGCCGTTGGTGGTCCAATACAAAATATTGGGTCCGGTTTGCAAGTTGCCTACCACTGAAACCTCGTTGGTTGCTGGCGTGAAGGTGATATTGGGGTTACTGCTTGTCCACAATCCTGTTTCAAAATCCTGTAGCTGCGTTGCACTCACTTTGGTTGTTGCTTCATTTCTGCATATGGTTTGGTCTGGACCAGCATATGGCTTGGCAGAAAAATTATCGACCCGCACCCGCACAGAATCCATGCCGCATCCAATATCCGATAATACCCAATAGAAGAAATAACTACCACCTGGAACCAGGTTGGAAACGGTGGTGGTGGTACTATCTGGATTTGAAATTCCGATCATTAACACATTGGTCTGGTTTTCATCTTGCGTCCAGCGGCCTTTTGTATTTTGACCCTGAAAAGCATGAATAGTAACAGCATTTACCGCACAGGCTGTGATATAAGTTTCGGGCACCTGTGCTGTTTCCGGCGCTACCATGGTGATCACGGAAGTATCGGTGTCAAAGTTTACACAACCACCATTGCTGATCGCCCAAACAAAGGTGTATGTATTCCCTGCTGTAAAACCAGTCAAGGTAGATTTTGGGTCATCGGGATTGACAATCGTAAGTGTCGGTGTACCTACTTGTGTCCATTTTCCAGTAATTCCCTGGGTGGGGGCACTGGCGTTTAGGCGCAAAATATCCCGCGTACACAACAGGCGGGGAGAAGGTCCTGCATCCGCTTGGTTTGCTGGAATGGTATCCAGTATAACCGAGACGGTTTGTGAAAACAAAGAATTACATCCGCCCTTACTGGCAATCACTTTAAAGGTTTGGGTGCCCGGTGAAAACTGATTCAGGTTGCTGATGTACAAACTTCCAGAGGGCAATGGCCCTGCAATGGTATCGTTTTGTTCAACATGGATCCAGGTATATTGAGCGCCTTGGGATAAAGAGGCGGGGCTTACCAATAGGTTGATAAAGGCCATTGGGTCACTTTTACAAATACGCGTTGGATTGGGTGGCGAGATAAACGGTTGCTTGGGTAATGAATCAATCAACACGAGTATGGGCTCAATTGCAAAAGTGGTACAGCCATTTAACGTTACTCTTACGTTATATTGCCCTTGGTTATTTTCATTGACCGGGCTAATCATCGGGTTCGCAATTGGCTGCGTTGGATTAAAATTAGGTCCTGTCCAGAAATATTGAGCGTTCGGGTTGCTGTTCGGATTAGACACCCATAAATTTAAGGTTCCGCCTTCGCAAACAGGTGAATTGGATTGTGGCTGTGGCGCTACCGGGAAGGGATTCACCGTAAGTCGGATACTGGTGGACAGCGGCGATAAACAGTTGGCGGCATTTACCTGTACTTGATATAATCCAGTTTGATTGACTTGTGCACTCGGAATGTCAATAAAATTATTGGAAGTGACAATTGGGGTAACACTATATGGAACGGTCCAGGTATAGGTGGTTGGCATTTGATAAGAGCCCGCATTGTCTACCCGAAGTTTTAAAACAGCACCCGCACATACGGTGGTATCATTGGTGGTATTGCCCCATTTCAGGATAGGCAAATCAAGTGGGTTGCCCACATTTATCGTCGTTGAACCTGCTGTTGATGTGCAGCCCAGTGCATCTTTTACAATCAATAAATAAGTGCCATTGTCTTTACCAGATACATCGGGTAGGACGGGCATCGGGTCGGTCGAGAAAAGATTTTCAGGCGCAACATTTGGGTGATACCAGCAATACATTAACGGTAAACTATTACTCGTCACCACCGGGATCAGGGTCGCGTCGGATGTTCCATCGGGACAGAGCGGCGCATTATTGGTAATGGTATCAATAATGGGTTGCGGATTGATTTTCACATTTACCAATGCAGAGTCGGCACAGCCATTTTCATTTTTGCCAATCACTTTATACTCGCCTGGTACGCCGGGGGTTCTAATCGGATTTTGTTGGAAGGTCGAATAATTGCTTGGCCCGGTCCAGGACCAAAACGGCAGGTTCGTCTGGTTCGAGGTAGCCGTTAGTTGAAGGGTATCATTTATACAAATCGCAATCTCGGGGGGCGCTGCTACATCGGGGTATGCTTTCACATTGATGCAAAAATCATTCGACCAATCGGACGCGCAATTTTGCTGCACGACCCGCAAGCGCCAACAAGCATTGTCTGTCAGCGAAAGGTTATTTAATACCAGCGCATTGGTGGTGGTCGTAATTTGTAAGGCCGGACTAACACGCTCCCAGATATACCCAATACCCAACACATTGCTTATTAAGGTGGTCGTGCCTCCAACGCAAAGGGCATTTTGGCCTGAAATAACCGGTTGTGTTGGGGTTGTATCTACTTTTATTTCTACCAAATCGGGGATCGACGCGCAGTTATCAACAGTTGTGATCAACTTATAGGTGCCGCCGTTGGAAAAATTGGCCGATAAAATGGCCGGGGGAGATTGCAAGTTGCTGTTAAATCCGTTCGGACCACTCCAGGCATACGTCATACCAGGCGCCTGGCTGCTGGTTCCGATGACAATAGGTTGTCCAAAACAAACGCGCACATTGGCACTCGAAGGCGGATCAATTACGGCGGTCGGTCGGGGTTTGACCAGTACCAAAGCAATCGGAGAATTGACCGAAGAACACCCGTCGGCCGACACTTTCATATAAAAGTTATAATTCCCGACCAAGGGGTTTGGAATTTCATAAAAAGAAGACTGAGTCGAATCCAGTAAGGTAGCAATGCCACTGGGCGCTACGGCATACCATTTATACCATAAATTTTCACCGTTTGAATCGGTCGATAAATAAATACTATCCCCTTCACAAATGGGCGTATTCGTTTTCAAATCAGGCACCCCCGGCAGTTTGGTCAAACGCACATCCACCACACCCGTCGCGACACAACCCGTAGACCCTGTTATAGAAACGCTGTAAATGCCTTCCTCTGAGAGTTGTACATTGGGCTTGATCGGGTTTCGTTGTCCAGGGAAAACCGTTGTTCCGCCCGGATTTTTCCAGGAAAAAGAATAAATATTGTTCGGATCTGTCAACAAAGAATCTGTAAACAAACGCAAGGTTCCCCCTTCACATACCGGAAAGTAATACGGTTTCAAATCGGCAATAATCACTTGCACGGTTGTGTTACAAGTGGCCGTGTTGCCCGATGCATCTGTTACGGTTAGGGTAATTGGATAAATGTTATTCGGCGGCGTCGCCATGTTGCAGGTAAACTCTGTTTGCGAAAGTTGCAAGGTCAGGGAACCCGGGCAGTTATCCGTGCTGCCGTTATTAATGGTAGATGGCTGTAAAAAATAATGGTCGATCGGTAACCCGGAAGGATTTGTTGAAATCGTGGTAGGCAGACAAAAAGCCTTGGGCTTAATGGTATCCCGTATGGTAATCGTAAATGTTGTGGTACCCTCCAAACCGTGGTTATCCGAAACAACATATTTTACCTGATACACGCCTGGCTCCAAAGTCACATTGGTTTGGTTGCCCACCAAGGGTCCTGGTGGCAGGTATAAGGCGTTGTTCTTTCTGATTTCGTACGTTATTTCGGCATAGCTGTATTCCAAAATGGCCTGTATGCGGCTTATTCCATCCGTTTGGTCGGGCAATAAGGGGTTGCAATTGCCAATCGCATCCGGAAAGTTAAATACGTCGTTGTTGGGTATTGCCGTAAAAAAGGTGTTTCCGTCCTGGGCCCAATTGTTGATGTTGTTCGCAGAAACGGAAAAGACGGTTTCCGCATAAGTCGTCGTGCACTCCAATGGTTTGGGACCCAATTGGGTAACCGATGGAAGTGGCTGGCCAAGTTCGTCGTTAATGTTAAAAAACTCACCTGTATCTCCATTATCACCCCGAAAACGGATGCGCAATCGGCCCGGTGTAATAGCATTGGGAATAAGCCCATTTATTGGCAAAACAATTGAAATCGGTATAGTATCCGCATCCGGGTCATATTCAAACTGAATCGGAAGGGTAGCAGATGCGCGCTCAAGTACGCCCGAAACATCGCAATTTTCAAAAATCGTCGGAAACGGCAAGGGTAAGGTAACGGTACAATTTCCAGTACCAATATATTGTGTAATCGGGGCAGGCGCGGTGATTTGGGGCGGCTGATTATCATCAATTACTATGGACGCACTTACGGTTGTTGTATTTCCCGCACAATCGGTTGCTTGGTACACAACGGTATGGTTACCTACATCAAAAAATGCACCCGCGCTTGGAGGGAACGGTTGGGCGGGCTGATTGTCAATAGAATACGTCAAATCAACGGGCACATATTGCGTGCTAGTTTGGTACAACAAGGAACAACGCACCCGGCCGTTTGGACAAGTGGGGTTTATCGCAGCATTGCCGGTCCCGTTGGTAACAAGGCGAATTTTTAAATCGCCATCCGCCATCCAGGCATTGAGCAAATTGGCCGGAATGGTAAATACTTTTACCGCCGATGTGCAGGATACGGGTGTAATAATTGGATCTGTTTTACCTAAATTTTCGCCGCCTTCTCCGTAAATATTAAAAAACTCACTGACGCTATTAATATCGGCATTGTCGATCAATACCGTAAAAGACGCCGCATTGACCACCGGTTCAAATGGGGGCAAATTGGGTTGCGACCACTGAAAAACAACCGTATCAACAGGCGTATTAAATGGATTACCGCCACCCGTGAGGATCAAGAGGGCAGTATCTTTTAAATTATAGGTGGCATACTGGGTTGTGCAATCATCATAAAGCGATAAAGGCGCAGGCACAACCAAACTAGCACCGCACACATTAAGATCCGACGGCAGGGAAATGGTATTGGGGGCAACCATTACCGGACCCGTGTTATCTTCTACCGTAATGGTTTGGGTGTACACCCGCTCGTTGCCACAATTATCACTGGCCGTCCATTCGCGCTTAATTTGGTAATTCGTCCAGTGTGCGCAACTGTTTAAATCCGGATCGCGCACCTCGTATTCAAGAAAAGCAATGCTGACATCATTGTCACAATTATCCGATTTCCCAAAGGTGCTGATATTGGCTGGGACCGGAATATTGTTGCAAGCTGCTGTAATATTGGCCGGAATACCCGTCAATATAGGTGCAACAGTATCGATGATGTGTACATTTTGGGTAAATGTTGAAGGATTACCACATACATCACTAGCCTGCCAATACCGCACGCGGGTATATTGGTCTGTACAAAGCCCTGCTTCAATAAGTTCCTGGTACATGGTGGGTGGCGCGGTAACGCCACTACATAAATCAACGCCTGTAGGCGAAGGAAGTGGTGGCAGTTTTTCGCATACCGCCGTGGTATCACTGTAACCGAAAATATTAGGCCCTAAACTATCAATTACGCTAATCACCTGCGTGGCCGTCCGGGTATTTCCACACACATCGGTAGCCGTAAAAATGCGGGTAATATCATAGGCGTAGTGGCTGCACAATGCAGGATTGGGATTTTGCCCTGAAACAACCTGGGTAGTAATACTGATTACAGAACTACAAGCATCGGTTGCATTAATATTTTGTCCCAGTATGGGGGCTGCAGGCAACACAAATGTATCACATCGCATAGTCAAAGCCGCCGGAATCAAGGTAAACACCGGCCCTACCGTATCACGCACTTGAATCGTTTGGGTTGCAGAACCCGTATTGCCACAATCATCGGTAGCAAACCAGGTGATCAGCCGCTTATACGTACCATTGCAGGTAGTATCAAAATTGACCGCCGTGTAGGTTACCAACATGCTCGTGTCACAATTGTCCGTAATAAATGCAGGCGCAAGTGTGGGGTTCGGGTTCGTGCACGGCAGCGTCACGATTGGTGGGAAGCCTGCTATGACAGGTTTTATCGTGTCTACAATTTGAAACCGGAGGGTGCGTTGATTGATATTGCCGCAATCATCCGTGGCGCGAAATGAAACATCGACCCACCAGTTACATTGATGGGGCGGCACTACGGGAAATGGCCCCGTCACAAAGTTGCCCGTACCGGTTTGGCCATTTGAAGTTCCCCAACTAAAATTCGTCCAACTTGTACCCGAACATCCATCTGTGACAGTTGCATTTCCATGGGCATTAATCCAGGCAACGAGGGCAGCATTGTCATTACCACCGCATAACTCGGTGGTATTTACACCCGAAATGACGGGTGGCACGGTGTCAATTACACCAAAAGTAGCCGTCCCGGCAGTAGCCGTATTTCCACAGGCATCTCTTACAGAAAAGGTGACCGTTACTTTTCCCCTTACTTTGGGATAATCGATCGTGCCAATGGTCATATCCATACAACCATTGGCATAAGAAGCCAATAGTGCGGCAACTACTTGGGCGGAATCACGCACCAAACCGCCAATTTTCATTTCATATTGCAGCAGGTTTTGCTCGGTACAGGAATCTATGGTTTGTAAATAACCTTTTTTATTGATCCAATTGCCCAACGCGTTGAGCGGGCTTGCCACGCTGGTGCAATAGGCGACTGTATCTTTGGGCGCACCTAAAATAACAGGTGGCTGGTTGTCGGATGTAGAAAAAGTGGCCGTTGTGGGGTTGGCTATCCCGCAATGGTCAATTGCCCGGAAGGTTACCAAAATAGGAACTTTACATCCTGGGGGAAAATTAGGTGGTGCGTCATTGGTCAGCGCCTGAATACCCGAAGGATCCGATGCCGTAAAATTTGCCATTTGGGTAGCCAGCCAGGCGGGATAAGCCGTATTTAATTGGGTGCAGGATGCAGCGCCATTTTGTGGGAAAACTGAAATACTTGGCGGAAGGGTATCCTGGTAAATGATGATCGTTTGGGTATAAGTAGCCGTGTTCCCGGAACCATCGGTAGCGGTCCAGGTACGGGTGACGGTTCCGCCAGCACAGGTGTCGGGGCGGGTGCTTTCTGTAAACGTCCGGGTTATATTGACTTGACCTGTACAATTATCGCTTACTAGAAGGATGGTATCACTGGGAATTTGGAGCACCGAGCTTAATGAAAGCGGCGTCGGGAAAGCCGTCGTATTAAAAACAGGAGGCGTAACATCCAGGATAGAGACGGTATAAATAAAATTGGCCGTATGCCCCTGGTCATCCGTAACCTTCCAACTCACGATCAAGTTATTGTAAGGCGCTGGCCAAAGGTCGGTATATAGGTAACCAGAAGCAACGGGATCGAACGCGGAGGACGTAATATTAGCCCCAACGGTGGAAGTAACAACGGGTGTTGCTAATCCGCCTGTTGCCAGGGAGGCACCACAATCTACGCCGACCGCAATGATGGTGTTTGAGGGCGGTGTAAAATTGAAAAAACTGGTTTGCGCATCCAGTCGGTTCGACTGTGCTAGAAGTAGGCCCATACTGATCGGCAGCAGTAAAGACCAAAAGCAATGGTGTAACCGGTTTGTCATACAGACGAAGAGCTGTTTCGATAGGAGATTTGGGCCCATCGAGATCAAGGGATATGTTCGTATTAGTGGATTAATTTGATTAAAATACCTGAAAGTGCCTTGGCTTTGCAGTCTTCATGGCACTTTAAACCGACTTTTGGCCGATTGCGGGATACAAATTTGCGGGATACAAATTACCAGATTATCCGATCAGGTTGTAATTCGCAAAGCGCGTTATTCTTCGCCAGATAATTTTTTATCGGGCACATTTTCGTTCAAAAACTGAATGATCTGCTCTACCTCAAAATTCTTTTCAATTTGACCAAGCGCGTTGACCTTGATTTCAATGTCCTCTACAGGGGTCACTGCTGCTTTGGGCTTCTTTTCCGTTTTGGGCTTCTTTTTCATTCGAATGATTTAGGGTGGATTATTTATTAAAAGTTTCGACAAATCGCTTCAAACGCGCCACGGTTTCCGCACTTCCAAGGGCTACTGCCATATCAAAAACAGCGGGCCCTTTCATGGTTCCTGCCAACGCAATACGCAATAAGGGCAATACGTCGCCAGGTTTTGCCCCCTTCTCCTGAACAAATTGCTTTACCTTTTCTTCGAGGTTGGCCGACTCAAATGGCTCAATATCACCCAACGAACTTTGTAGTTCAACAAAGATCCCAGCGACCGTTTCTGACCATTTCTTTTGTACGGTTTCGCTGTCATATGTACGCACTGGTTCGAACAAATAATACCCTTGTTCCACAAAATCAGGCAAAAAGGTAACCCTTTCTTTCATTAAAACAGCTACTTGCTGCAAATATTCGACCGAAACCGTGTAGCCCTTCGCTTCGGCGAGTGGCCGAATGTGGGTGGCCAGGGTAGCGGCATCCATTGCCTGAATATATTTCTGGTTGAACCATTTCGCTTTTTCATAATCAAAACGGGCTCCACTTTTACTAATATGCGCAACCGAAAACGCTTCTACCAGTTGCTCCAGGGTGAATATTTCCTGGTCGTCTTCCGGATGCCAGCCCAACAACGCTAAAAAGTTAACAACCGCCTCGGGCAAAAAACCCGCTTCCCGGAAGCCCGGAAAATGATCGTCTTCTGTTGCACCTTCCCAATTGAGCGGAAATACGGGCATGCCAAATTTGGCACCATCCCGCTTGCTCAACTTACCATTTCCCACGGGCTTCATAATCAAGGGCAAATGGGCAAACTGTGGCATGGTATCTTCCCAGCCAAATCCCTGGTACAACAAAACGTGATGCGCTGTACTCGGCAACCACTCCTCCCCCCGGATAACGTGGGTTATTTTCATCAAATGGTCGTCGATGATGTTGGCCAAATGGTACGTCGGCATCCCATCCGCTTTGAGCAAAACCTTGTCGTCTACGTCGGCACTTTGAAAAACAACTTCGCCACGAATCAAATCATGGATTCGAATTTCCTGATTGGGTGCTACCTTCAAACGAATTACATACGGCAAACCCGCATCAAGGTGCTCTTGCACGGCCTCCGCAGAAAGGGTCAGGCTATTGCTCAAACCCGTTCTTGTAAACTGGTTATAGGTAAAATTATCTTCGCTTTCCCGACGAGCCTCCAAGGCTTCGGGCGTATCAAAGGCATAATATGCATGGCCTCTTTGCACCAATTGCAGGGCATAATCGAGGTAAATGGCCTTGCGATCACTCTGCCGGTAGGGCCCATAATCGCCACCAAAACCCACACCTTCGTCCGGTATCAGGCCCACCCATTTCAGGGCTTCAATGATATAATCCTCTGCGCCAGGCACAAAGCGGTTTTGGTCGGTATCTTCGATACGCAACAAAAATTGACCACCGTGTTTGCGCGCAAACAAGTAGTTGTACAAAGCCGTACGTACGCCGCCAATATGCAGCGCGCCGGTTGGAGAAGGAGCAAAACGAACACGAACACTCATAGGAATTGCAAAAATAAGTTATTTTACGGAATATTGTGCGCAACCGTGTCGCTTTGACCAAGCTTGGCACAATTCTTATGGTATGATGGTTATACTTCAAAAGACGCAATCTTGTTTCAATGCCATCGGACATCTCCGAAAGCCTGAACGGATGCGTCTTTTTTTTAATCAAAAACTTTGGTCATCCATTTACCGATCTATGTACCTTGCACGAACACCCTTTTTACTTCAAACCATTTTACCTGGTTTTGAATGGCGGATCGCTACGGCAGATCCCGTTTTATACCTCACTTTTGACGACGGCCCAATTCCCGAACTCACGCCTTGGGTACTCGAAATCTTGCGACGTTACAAAGCAAAAGCCACTTTTTTCTGTGTCGGTGAAAATGTGCGCAAACATCCGGAAATTTACCGGCAAATTCTTCAAGATGGTCATACGGTAGGCAATCATACCTACAATCACCTCAATGGATGGAAAACGGCCGATGAAACGTACCTCGAAAATGTACAGGAATGTGCCCATTGGGTACAAAGCAAGCTGTTCCGTCCACCTTATGGCCGCCTGCGCAGAAGCCAACGCAAAGAACTCAGCAGCCGATACCGCCTGATTATGTGGGATGTACTGAGCGGCGATTTTGACCCAACCATTACACCGCAAAAATGCTGTGACAATGTGTTGAGCAATGCCCGGCCTGGGTCGATTGTCGTGCTGCACGATAATATCAAAGCGGCCGAAAACTTGCGCGTGGTATTACCTGCCATCCTCGAACATTTTTCGGGAAAAGGCTATCGCTTCGATGCGATTCCCGAAAAATAATTATCGGGCAAAATCCAACAAGGCCTGCTTGATGATGTCCATACGGCTCCAAAGAATGAAATGATCGCCTTTCGGCAAGATCGTCTCTCTTTTGTTGCTCGAATTGATGAGCATTTTATCCGCAAAAGCAACATTGCCGATTGGTACCAAGCGATCGTCTTCCGCATGAATCAAATGAACCGGGCAGGTAATGTCGTCCCACATCGGCATCATTTTATTCAACTCGTCCGATAAATACCGGATCTCATGGTTGGATGTCCACAAGGCTTTGGGAATCAGCCATTTGACCGGCGGATTATCGACCACGGGTACCCACCACTGATGCGGCTCCAAATTGGGGTCAATTGAACCTGCTACATTAATCAATGCCCGGGTTTGTGCCGGATAGTCCATTGCAAACCGACATATTAAGGGCCCACCCAACGAATGCCCCAACAGGATGATCGTTTGGTTCGGCGCAAAGTGATCAACTATCGCTTTCATGTCTGCCGCCTGCCCGGCGAGTGTGGTTTCCGGTCGACCAAAACCGCTGTACCCAAAACCCGCCCGATCAAAGGCAACGAGGTTAAAATGGCGCGTCAACACGGTGTCTGCCAAATATTCAATAAATGCATCGGAAGCTCCCGGCGACCCATGTACAAAAAGCACCCAGGGCAGGGTGTCCGAACTTGCAATAGAAACCGTGTGCAAATTGCGGCCGCGGCCGTTGGGCACATCTATAAATTGAACAACAGCCTGCTGTCCCTTTTTATGCAACTCCTCCGCCCATTTTTTGTCGGGGGTACGCATGGCCAGACAACCCGCCTGTACACAGATAACCCAAATGGCCAGGAGAAAAAGCGTGATATACATTATGCGGCGAAAAAAAAGTTTAATACGCATTGGTCGTTTGTTGTAAAGATGGATTGATCGTTTTGTCCAGATAGAATAGAATGAACCCGCGAAATGTTTGTCAAACAGCGGCTCTTTTCAACCAATTGGCTAAAAAAAATTCATTTTGCAACAAAAGCAACATGCGCGGGTTTATTTTCGCAGTTCAAACCTTCCCGATACTAGCATGATGCACTCTACCCAGTCTATTCTTATCCGGCACGTTCTGCTGTTGATTACCCTTCTATTCAGTGTCGCTGCACTTGCCCAAAAGCCGGTCAAGCCGAATGCCTCCGACATTTTACAAAGCATCAAAAAACTCAATGTACTTGGCTCTGTACTGTATGTTGCCGCACACCCCGACGATGAAAACCAGCGGTTTATCAGCTACTGCTCCAATGAAAAACTATACAATGTAAGCTATTTGTCGCTGACCCGGGGCGATGGCGGACAAAACCTGATTGGTCCCGAACTTAGGGAGTTGCTCGGTGTTTTGCGTACCGAAGAATTGTTGATGGCACGTTCGGTCGATGGGGGCAAACAATATTTTAGCCGCGCCAACGATTTTGGTTTTTCTAAAAACCCGGACGAAACCCTGCAAATTTGGGATAAAGATGCGGTGCTTTCCGATGTGGTGTGGACGATTCGCAAAACCCAGCCGGATGTAATCGTCAACCGCTTTTTTCACGATAAAAAATACGAAACCCACGGGCACCACACTGCTTCGGCCATGCTTTCGGTAGAAGCTTTTGACCTGGCCGCAAAAACCGATGCTTACCCTGCTCAATTTGAATATGTAAAACCCTGGCAGCCCAAACGCCAGTTTTTCAATACGTCCTGGTGGTTTTATGGCGGTCGGGACGCATTTGATAAAATGGATAAAAGCAAACTTTTTTCCGCCGATTTGGGCGTTTACCTGCCCCTTAAAGGAAAAAGTAATACCGAAGTGGCTGCCGAAGCGCGTTCCATGCACCGCTGCCAAGGTTTCGGTTCTATTGGCGAACGCGGCGAAAGTGTAGATTGGTTCGATTTTATAAAAGGCGAACGCCCAAAAACGAATGACCTGTTTGAAGGGATCAATACCACCTGGACCCGCGTGGAGGGTGGTGCAAAAATTGGAAAACTGCTGGGAAAAGTAGAAAAACAATTCAACCCAAACAACCCGGCCGCTTCTGTGCCCGATTTGATCAAAGCCATGCAAATGATCAAAACGTTGCCAGATAGTTATTGGAAAGTGGTGAAACTGGCCGAAATAAAACAAGTGATTAAGTCCTGCCTGGGTTTGTACCTGGAAGCGACCGCTTCTGAACCAAGTGCCGCGCCCGGCGATATGGTCACCATTCGCGTGGAAGCAATCAATCGTTCCAATATACCGGTTGCTTTATCGGCCCTGCAGTATGTGCACCTGAATAAAGATACGGTGTTGGCCCTGAATCTCGTAAACAATAAAGCGTTCAAACTTGAAAAGAAAATCAAGTTGCCCGAAAACGCGCCCTTCACAGGCCCTTATTGGTTGCAGCAGGGATTTAATGAAGGCATGTACACGGTGCCCGAACAAGTCTTGCGCGGATTACCCGAAACACCGCGTTTCCTTTCCGTACGTTGGTCAATTACCATCGCAGGGGAAGCCATTGAATACGACTCCGATGTTGCGTATAAAATAGAAGAACCTGCCATCGGCGAAATTTGGCGGCCCTTTGAAGTGTTACCTGCCGCGTTTGTAGAGTTCGATCAGCCTAGTTATTTGTTTACCAACAACAGCCGCGATATTGGTGTGCGGTTTAAAGCCAACCGAGAAAATCTGCGCGGCTATGTTTCCCTGACTGCACCCGACGGCTGGACGGTTACGCCCTCAGAAGTGCCCGTTCAGTTTAAAAACAAAGGCGAAGAAAAAACGCTTTTTTTCACCGTAACCACTGCCGGCTCTATCAATGCAGGTAGAATTAATGCCCTGGTACGGGTCGATAATCAGGATTTTAGCCTGAAAATGGTGCCGATTAAATACGACCATATTCCACAGCAAAGTGTGTTGCTGCCTGCCAATGCCCGTGCAGCACGCACCGATATTTCAGTAAAAGCAAAAAATATTGGTTACTACATGGGTGCTGGCGACGATGTGCCAAACGCGCTGCGCCAAATGGGCTGCAATGTTACCTTGCTGGAAGACAAAGACTTTGAGCAAAAAAATCTCAAAAAATTTGATGCCATCGTTTTGGGGATCCGGGCCTACAATACCAAGGAAGCCCTAATACAGCATCAAACCAAATTGATGGAATACACCGAACAAGGCGGGACGCTCATTGTGCAGTACAACAATAATTTCGACCTGTTTGTGGAAAAAGTGGCTCCATTCCCGATGAAACTTGCGCGCACCCGCGTTACCGATGAGCGCTCAGAGGTGCGGTTTCTGTTGCCGGAACATCCTGTACTTAACACGCCTAATAAACTGACGGCCGCCGATTTTAACAATTGGGTACAGGAACGCGGTTTGTATTTTGCGAGCGAGTGGGACGCAAAATTTGCTGCCCCTATTTCTTGCAATGACCCAGGCGAAAAAGCAGCAGATGGGGCTTTGTTGATTGCGCCTTATGGCAAAGGACAATACGTGTACACGAGTCTTTCCTTTTTCCGGGAATTGCCTGCAGGTGTGCCTGGGGCCTACCGCTTGTTTGCCAATATGTTATCGCTGGGAAATAAATAAAATGGTGTTGCGGCAGGTAAATTTTAAAATACCTGCCGCAACCAATTTTTTATCGGGAAGCGGCAATCAATTCAATGTATCCGCTTAGTACCCCCGAACGGAGCACCACTCCGTCTACCCGTTTTTCATAAATTTTGCATACATAAAAATAGGTGCCATCCGAAAGCGCCTTGCCTTCCGCATCGCGGCCCGCCCAATTCAAGTTGGGATCTGATGTTTGAAATACGGCATTACCCCAGCGATTAAATACTTGAAAATCGACGCGTTCAATAAAACGCCAGCCCGGAAAAGGGGTAAACAGGTCGTTTTTATCATCACCGTTGGGCGTAAAAGCATTCGGTAAACGGTACTCCGGACAGTTATCCACACAAATCGTATCACTCAAAACACTCTCGTTTCCAACGGAGTCAATGGCCGAAACCGCATAACATCCCGCCAGGCCATCTGGTAATAAGTGTTTGAATTGCAAATTCGTTGCTCCATTGATCTGTTGAATCGAACTCAGCGGCACGGTTTTATCCGCGGCATACCAAATGCGGTACGCAACTGCATCATCGGAACCATCACATTGCACATTCGGGTTGGTCCAACTTAACGCATTGGTGTAGGGAGGCTCATTGGTTTGGTATTGCGGATCATCGCACAAATTATGAATGGTCAATTTTGGTGCACAAGGCGGCACAGTATCAATCGGAACTCCGCAGTTTTCCTGCGAATTATTAAAAATAGGGTTTATAACCCCACCAATACTATAGGTACCTTCCGAGCGCACATAATAACAATATTGTTTTCCGTTGATCAATCCACGGTCCTCATAGGTTGGGGTGGTCGTTGAAGTAATTAATTCGAACAAACCGTTGGTTTCATTCTGCCGATAAATATCGTACCGGTAATTATTCCAGGGAATGTTGCCCGACCAGCTTAAAATGTTGGTTTGATCGGTCGAATTAATGTTTAGAAATAAAGAGGATGCTTCGTTCGACGAACCGAGTGGGGTATTTTCGCCTCGCACATAAAATGCCACTTTGTAGTGATACGGGATTCCCTGGGTGTTTAAACCAATATCGGTAAAACAAGTATCGTTTGCCTGCCAAAATTGTGCTGCCACAAAGGATGCGCCGGGTACTTCGGTGAGTGTGCCCGGACCAAATCCATCGCCGCGCAAAAGCTGATAACGATAGGGTCCAGGGTTGAGGATGGTATCCAGGTCGCCGCCTACTGGTTTTGACCAGCAAACGTGCATTTGACCCGTAGCGGGATCGGTATTTAATACGGAAACATTGGTAATAAGGGGCAAATCACGGGGCAATTGCACACAAACTTCTTCTGAAGGTAAGCTTTCTACAATGTTATACGGATAACCGCCGCCCGAAATACGCGCAAATTTGGCCAAAATACGGTAACAATACGTCCGACCACGCTCCACCGCCGTATCCTGATAAATATACCGACCATTAAAACTGTCCTTGGTAATAAAAGTCAATTCTGTGTACCCGCGACCCGCCAAACCTGGCTGGCAGGTATCTGGAACAAACGGATTACTGCCCTCCCGGCGCCAAACCGAAAATCCAAAAAAGTAGTTGTTGGCTGCTTGATCGCAGAAATAGGGTTTTTCCCAGCTGACTTCAACTTTGCCCATTTGCGCCGTTGCTTTCACATCTTCCGGCGCAGGCCCCACCACTTTAATTTCCACGGTTTTCAAATCGGCCAGTTTGGGTACATCCACCGAACTGGAATCAACCGCTTTAAACACGACGGTATACGCTTGATCTGAAATTTGTTCGCAGGGGGGTGTCCAGGTAAAAATACCATTCACCGGAGGCGTACTAAAACCCACCGGACTTACGGTGAAAATCGCGTTGCTGCCTGGCGCACCCTGGCTGAGCGGTGCCCCAATCGCAGTCAATTGTACTTTATCGCCTGCATCCGGATCGGTGCCGCGCACGTTAATTTTAACCAAATTTCCGGCGACCACACATATTTTATCGATGGTTTCTACCACCGGCGGGTTATTGTCGCAGGTTTCTACCAAAATCTGCATGTCGCGTACGGTCGTATCGATGGGCGCCCCGTCTCGCCACGAAATAATGATAAATGCCAGGTTGTACTCGCCCGCCCGCTGCGGACTCGTCCATAAAATATCCCCGGTTTTTCGATTGATCGAAAGGTTATTATTCGGACCGGGTGTGATGAAATTGGGAAAACTATAATTGGGAACTGGGGTATTTACGCTTTGCAGGGGTACGATAAATTCGTAGGATAAGCTATCCCCATCAGGATCATAGGCATTGGGGTTGTGTTTGAAGGGTTTTCCCTTGCATGCCTGATCAATGGGGGGTTGCAATAAATATGGGGTCGTGTTGGATCCACCAAACTGCGGATCTTGAAACGAGTACACGGTTTCAAGGTGAAACGGGATATTCTCGCTGGAGGGCGGATTTACATTCAGAATACCCGCAATACGGTTAGGGTCGGTCATGGAAATCCGGAAAGTTGCCGGCCCAGCGTAAGTGTGTCGGGCAACATATAAGTTGTATTTGATATCACCTGGCCAAACCACCCCTTTATCATTGGGGCCATTGCTGCGGTTCACGGCTTCGCAAACAAAATCGCCCCAACAAATGGTAAGCGTATCGCGATCGGCATTAACACTACTGGCTTTTGTCCAGGTAATAATGGTCGCTTCAATGGTAAGTGGCCCAATCTGGCGAATGTGAATTTCTCCGGCGCGGTTGTGGGTGGCCCACAAAACGGCAGGTGCTGCGAGCAAGGTCAACAGCAAAAAGTGCAAAAAATGGCGTTTTGAATTCATAGGTTTCTACTAAATGTACTTAAAGTACAATATTAGAATAATTTCTTTTAAAATCGCTAAAAATCATGGTAGTTTGCCATTTTTACCCAACATGTTTTAAACAAACGCGGGATTCAACGTATTTTTGTGCAAACAACCACCTTATTATTGCTTTTTTATGCTCTTATATAATGTTACGGTTACCATTGAATTGAGTGTGCACGAAGATTGGCTAAACTGGATGCGCAACAGCCATATTCCAGATGTAATGTCGACCGGCATGTTTTTGTCTTACCGGCTCAATAAAATGTTGGGTCATGAGCACGAAGATGCGGAGGTGTACACGGTGCAATATTTGGTAAAAGATATGGCGCACCTCATTCAATACAATGATATCTACGCACTTGATCTTCAGGCAAAAGTAAAAGCGCGGTATGATGGCAAATACGTGGTTTTTCGGACCGTCATGGAAGTAGTGGATCACAACGAACATCTTTAAGCACTTCAAAAGCAACGATCCCCAACTCGATGAAACGCTTTATTCAAGGAACGACCTTTTTCTTTCTAATTTTTGCGGTCATTGGGACAATTTTTGGAATTGTTGCCGCTTCCATGCAATGGCATGATTACCGCATCATGCAGCAGGGTATAAAAGCCCAGGGTTTTGTGGTAGCCATGCAAGGCAATAATGATGGTAATTCAGCCCCAATTATTGAGTTTCATGGCACCGGTGATAGCACGCATACCTATCGATCCAATATTTTTTCTAGTCCACCCGCGTATGAAGTCGGCGATAAGGTAACGCTTTGGTACAATCCCAAAATGCCCGACGAGGTCGTTTTGAGCGGATTTGATCAATGGTTTTTACCCGTCTTTTTTGGATTTTTTTTCCTGGCCTTTGGCGGTGTCGGCTATGGCGGCTTGTTGTTCCATTTCGTTCGTCGGCAAAACCATTTGAATTTGTTGCGCACCGGAAAAACGGTTGACGCCCAATTTGTAGAAGTGTTTGTCAATCGCGCATTTGCGGTGAACGGGCAATCGCCGTTGGTGGTACGGTGTAAATGGACAGACCCGCTCAGTCAGAAACAGTATACATTTGACAGTGAAAATTTATGGATCGACCCGTCTCCTTATATAAAATCGGGCTCGACCCTTACGGTGTATATCGAGCCCGATAATCCAATGATGTATTATGTAGATCTTCGTTTTTTAGAAGATAAAAAAGACCGCAAATAAAGCGGCTTAAAACCGGCGTACAATGCCAACCCGCACCGTATTACTCAAAAAGGCATTTGCCGAAAAAGATTCTGATTCGGAACCCGATCGATTGTCCCATTGATAACTGACACTCAGACTAGGAATGGTTTCCAGGTTTATTGCCCAGCGGTCGTTAAAATTGTGCTGTAAACCAAGAATATACCCAATACCCGTACTTAAATTGTAGGTATTGCTGGTCCGCTGGGTTTCCTTTGCCGCTACAATTAAGGCATTTAGTGTCCATTGTGGACCACGGTAAAACCATAGTTTTTCATCCAAAGCTTTGCGTTTTTCCCGACCAATACCAAACCCAACAGAGGCATCAAAGCGGGTTAAATCGTTGCTGGTATTTAGTAAATTGATGTTCCCGACTAAAAAGCTCAGGCGGCGGTACACGTTTTCCTTGATTTCCTTTTTATAGAAAGCAGCGAAAGAATTGGAAGAATTAAAATTCAACCCCGTAAAACCCAGCCCAATTTCTTTACGGGCATTGGTTTGTTGCGCAAAGGCTGGCGCTTGCAGGACGACAAGTAAAAAACAAAAAAGCAAGAAACGAGTGTGACAATTCAACATATATGGGCGTTTTAGTTAAAAGATATGCATGTAACGCGGCCCAGGATTTGCCTGCTGTCACGGTAAGGTTTCTTTAACGATGTGGCTTTTAAAAATATGTTTTAAAATGGCAGCCACTTCTGATCGCTCTTCCCGCTTTCAATTACTTTCTCGATAAAACGCATGCCCCGCACCCCATCCTGGATGCTTGGAAAATCGGTGTGCAAGGGATCGGGCTCTACGCCTTCCATGCGCGCCCGTACACACAAAGCAAAATTGCGGTAAATATTGGCAAACGCTTCCAAATACCCTTCTGGATGACCGGCTGGAATGCGAAAATGCGCAAGGGTTTCTGGATACAAAGTTCCTACCCCCGTGCGATACACTTGGGTGGGTTGATCAAGCCATTTCACCAACAAAGTATTGGGTTCCATTTGATGCCATTCTAATCCGCCTTTTTCACCATAAACCCGAATATTCAGGTTGTTTTCTTCACCTGCGGCAATTTGGCTGGCAAACAAAATTCCTTTTGCACCATTGTCGAAACGCAGCAAAATATTGCCGTCATCATCCAACAGACGGCCGGGTACAAAAATGCTGATGTCTGCACAGAGTTCGCTGATTTTTAAGCCGGTTATGTACTCGGCCAGGTTTTCGGCGTGGGTACCAATATCACCCATCGCACCGGCGATGCCGCTTTTGGTGGGATCGGTACGCCAGGCTGCCTGTTTTTGTCCGGATGCCTCCACCTGGGTACTTAACCAGCCTTGCGGATATTCAACGACTACTTTTCGAATGTTGCCCAGCGCACCATGCCGAATCATTTGGCGGGCCTGTTTGACCATTGGGTAGCCGGTATAGTTATGGGTAAGGGCAAAAAGCAAACCCGTTTTTTCTACAATTTGCTGCAATTCCAGGGCTTCTTCCAGGTTAAAAGCAACCGGTTTGTCACAAATTACATGAAATCCTTGTTCGAGGGCCATTTTTGCCGGACCAAAATGGACATGGTTGGGCGTAACGATGCTCACAACCTGCATGCGTTGATCCGCAGGCAGCTGTTGTTCGGAAAGCATCATGGTTTCATAATCAGGATACACCCGATTAGCTGGAAGTCCGAGCGCCTCGCCAGACTCTTTTGATTTTTCGGCATTGCTACTGAATGCGCCGCAAACCAGTTCAAGTTCCCCATCCAGAGCGGCGGCCATACGGTGTACGTTGCCAATAAAGGCGCCAATACCGCCGCCTACCATGCCAATACGTATTTTTTGTTTCATCAGAATTGTGCGTTTGATTGTTCTTGTAAGCTGCTGTTTGAGCAGGCAATTATACTCGAAATTTGTGGAGTGTGGTATGTTCTTATAAATTTTAAAGGACAAAACCATCTGACAAACAAAAAGCGCCAACTTTGCAGCACCAAATTTTGTTTCGTGTAAAACTGCCGCACGTCCACCATTTTATAGCCTAACCACACCATGTTCATGTCCGAAATCAAAGATGTTAATTTGATGCGCCACCACGCATTTATCAATGGGGCTTGGGTAAGTGCCCACCCTGCCCGCACTTTTCCGGTTTTTAATCCGGCAACCCAGGAACAAATTGCCCTCGTAGCAGATTGCGGTGCGCCTGAAACCGAACAAGCAATTGCGGCAGCACATACTGCTTTGCCAGCCTGGCGTGCGCTAACCGCCGCGACTCGAGCAGGTATTTTAAATCAATGGAGGCTGTTGATCCTCGAACATCTTGAAGATTTGGCCTTGTTACTGACAAGCGAGCAAGGTAAACCACTTAGCGAAGCCCGTGCAGAAGTAAAGTATGGCGCTTCGTTTATTGAATGGTTTGCGGCCGAATGCCAGCGGGTGTACGGCGACATTATTCCATCCCATGCACCCGGCTTGCGTTTATTGGTGCACAAACAACCGGTGGGGGTGGTTGCCGCAATTACGCCCTGGAATTTTCCCATCGCCATGGTTACCCGCAAAGTAGCCCCTGCACTCGCGGCGGGTTGCACCGTGGTATTAAAACCATCGGAAGAAACCCCTTTATCAGCCCTGGCCCTCGCAGCATTGGCCCACCAGGCGGGTATTCCACCGGGTGTTTTTAACATTGTACCCGGCTTGGATGCGCCCGCTATTGGAAAAACGCTCACCGACAGTACGTTGGTTCGCAAACTTTCCTTTACCGGAAGTACTGCGGTGGGCAAGCAATTGATGCGCCAATGTGCTGATACGGTGAAAAAAATATCCCTCGAACTAGGCGGCAATGCACCTTTTATCGTGTTTGAAGATGCCGATCTGGACGCTGCCGTTCAAGGGGCCATACAGTCGAAATACCGCAACGCCGGACAAACCTGTGTGTGCGCCAACCGCATTTATGTGCAAAGGAGTGTGTATGCGGCTTTTTTAGAAAAATTTACGCAAGCCACCAACCAGCTAATTGTCGGGGACGGCATACAAGCCGATGTAACCATTGGTCCGCTGATTAATAAAAAGGCCTTGCAAAAAGTGGAACGTTTGGTACAGGATGCCGTCCAAAAGGGCGCGCAGGTACGGACGGGCGGAAAAATCTTATCGGGCAATTTTTATGCGCCCACGGTTTTGGCCGAGGTGCATGCGCACATGGAAATTAATCGGGAAGAAATTTTTGGACCCGTTGCGGCGGTATCTGCTTTCGATACAGAAGCCGAGGTCATTCAGCAAGCCAATGATACGCCTTATGGTTTGGCCGCTTACTTTTATGGCCGCGACATTGGTCGGGTGTTTCGCGTATCGGAAGCATTGGAATACGGCATGGTTGGGGTGAATACGGGCATTATGGGCACCGCAATTGCGCCTTTTGGCGGGATCAAAGAAAGTGGTATTGGCCGGGAGGGTTCAAAATACGGAATCGAGGAGTTTATGGACATAAAATACACTTGTATTGCCGGGATATAAAAAAATGCGGCCATTCGATTTGAATTGAATGGCCGCATTGGTATTTTATCGTAGAAAACTATACGTCTTGTTCGTCGGTATCAACCTCGATTTCAGGAAGGTTGTTTTCATCCAGTTCATCTTCTTCCAGCATATCTTCCGGTTTTTTACCGGTAGATGGGTGGCCTGTGAAATGTTTGAGCATGACGATTTCACGCTGGTTCAATTCGCGGAACTGGCCCCGTGGCAAGTCTTTCTTGGTCAAACCGGCAAAATAAAAACGGTCCAATTTGCGCACATCATAACCAAGGGCTTCAAACATGCGGCGGATTACGCGGTTGCGGCCGGAAGAAATTTCTACCTCTACGACATCGCGCTCTGGATGGTCTTCCGAAAAACGAATCCAGTTTACTTCCATTAAACCATCATCTAGCATTACGCCTTCATTGCGGATTTTTTCCTCATCGCGTTGCGTAAGCGAGCGCTCGAGTCCAACCCGGTATTGTTTCAGGACATTATGACTAGGGTGAGAGAGTTTTTGCGCCAAATCGCCATCATTGGTAATCAGGATCAGGCCCGTTGTATCCCGGTCGAGTCGACCTACAGGATAAAGGCGTTCAGCAAAATTACCGTCAACAATATCGATTACGGTAGTACGGCCGCGGTCATCGTCGGTTGTTGTAATTACGTTTTTCGGTTTGTTCAGCAGCACATACACCATGCGTTCCTGAATGGTTACCGGATTGCCCTGGCAGGTAACAACATCGCCCAATTGAAAGCGGTAGTATGGTTCGGTTTTCACTTCGCCATTGACGGTTACCAGCCCTTGTTCGATAAATTCAACGGCTTTACGGCGTGATGAAATACCGCAATGGGCCAGGAATTTATTCAGCGGCATGCCTTCGCCGGAAGGTAATTGCGGTTTTGGCTTGCGGTCAACGACGAATTCCTCCTTACGGCCAAACGGTTTTTTACCAAAAGGTTTTTTATTAAAACCACCACCGCCGCCGCTTCCGCCACGGTTGTTGAACGGTTTGCGGTCGCCACCACCAGCGCGGTTGCGGTCGCCGCCGCCCTCGCGGTTGTACGGACGGCGGTCGCCGCCCTCGCGATTCCGGTCTGGATTGAACGGACGGTCCCGGTTATCAGGACGATCATTGTATGGACGACGTTCACCACCGCCTTCCCGGTTGCGGTCAGGATTGAACGGACGGTCCCGGTTATCCGGACGGTCATTGTAGGGGCGACGATCACCACCACCCTCGCGATTGCGGTCGTTGTATGGGCGGCGTTCTCCGCCACCTTCCCGGTTGTCCGGACGGTCATTATATGGGCGGCGTTCTCCGCCCTCGCGATTCCGGTCTGGATTGAACGGACGGTCCCGGTTATCGGGACGATCATTGTAGGGACGGCGTTCACCACCGCCCTCCCGGTTATCAGGACGATCATTATATGGACGGCGTTCACCACCGCCCTCGCGGTTGCGGTCCGGGTTAAACGGACGGTCCCGGTTATCGGGACGGTCATTGTAGGGACGGCGTTCACCACCCTCGCGATTCCTGTCTGGATTGAACGGACGGTCACGGTTATCTGGACGGTCGTTATACGGACGGCGTTCTCCGCCGCCCTCCCGGTTATCCGGACGGTCGTTATATGGGCGGCGTTCGTTGCCGCCCTCGCGATTCCGGTCGAAGCCACCTTCCCGGTTGCGGTCCGGGTTAAACGGACGGTCGTTTGGTCGGCGTTCATCGCCACCCTCGCGGTTGTCCGGCCGACGCTCAAACCCACCTTCCTGGTTTCGATCCCGGTTAAATTCTGAATCGAATGGTTTTTCGCGGTTTTCCGGTGCTTTGCGTTCAAAGATTCCCTCTGAATCATCATTTGACGATTTCGTTCGCTCTTTCAGCGAGAAATCCGGGTCCGTTTTAGTTAGGCGCGGACGTTTTTTCTTCTCTTCCATGGAAAATAAGGCAGGTTATGTTGCAGATTGTTTTGGTTTGCAAAGTTCCGGGTTTTTGGATGGTTTCAGCCTTCGAAAGAATATTATTTTTAGATTATTTTAAACATCATCAAAATAACCAAAAACCGACTTCGATTTCCCAACAATCCACAAGCAAAAAAAGTTGCGCAGCGCAATGCTGTATGCTATATTGCTACAATTGAAGTGCCAAATACACACAATTCGAGCAATATAGTATATTTTTTTGCGCTACGCAACATATAGACTCCTGAGCATAACATTTGTACAGCAACCACAACTTGCGTTTGAAATGGTGGTTGCCGTCCAAAGGTTAATCTTGCTTCACAAATTTAAGCACCGCTGTTTTACCATCGGTATTGACCAAACGCAAATAATACAATCCTGTTGCCAATGCAGAAACATCCACTTGGGTCTGCAAATCAGCAGGCAGCAGGGTTTGTATGTATTGTCCCTGTGCATCATAAAGATTGGCAGCAGCCAAATCCAGGTTTGGCATTTTTAATCGGAAACTTGCTGTTACAGGATTGGGTATAAACTGCAGGCCCGCGAAAAGATCTGGTTCGGATGAGGCCGTTGTGCTCGTCAAATTGATGGGAGTTAAAATTACCGAACAACCACTTGCATCTACCATCGTCAGCACATACACCCCGGCGGTCAAACCACTGATATCTTCTGTATTGGCCAAAAATACCCCATTTTGGGTCCAGGTAAAAATAAACGGCGCGATACCAGCCACGGGTGTTACGTCGATACTTCCAACACCGCTGTTATTTACATCATTCACCACCGTAATAAACCCTACATCGGGTAAGCCACTAATGGTTACAGAGAACGAACAGGTCGCGGAATTTCCCAAGGCATCCGTAGCACGATACACCTGTGTTGTTACCCCATCATCGAAAGGCGTACCACTGGCTTGTCCACTCACCAAAATGGCCTCGGTACTGGTCAGGTTGCAATTGTCCGTAACAACCGGCAATGGGTAATTGACAATATCCGCACCGCAAAGCGTGATGTTATTTGGACAAGTAATGCTTGGTGGAACGTTATCGGTGGCTTTGATTTGGAAATTAAAAAGGGTGTTGCAGCCATTTGCATCTGTAATCGTAACTACATAATTACCCACACCCAAATTTGTTCCCTGATTGCCCGGCAAGGTGTATTGATACGGGAAGGAACCGCCATTGACCTGAATCACGACCGAACCTGTTAAATCTTCCAGACATACCACATCCTGAATTTGCGCTGACACCGAAATAGCCGTTGGTTGTAAAATCGTTACCGATTGAATCACCACACAAGCGGCAGCATCGGTAACCGTTACCGTATAAGTGCCTGCAGCGAGGTTGTTGGCCGTTGCCGTGGTTGCCCCATTGCTCCAAATATACACAAACGGCAGGGTTCCGCCGGTAAGTGTAACGGTCGCTTGTCCATCGGCACCGCCATTGCAGCTTACCTGGGCAGCGGTGATATTGGCAGAAATGACACAGTTAAATGCCGAAACAGCCACTGTTTGAACTGCTGTACATCCCAAATCATCGGTAACTGTCACGGTATAACTTCCGGGTGCGAGGTTGCTGATCGTTGCGGTATTTGCGGTATTGCTCCAAAGATAAGTATAAGGCGCAATGCCTCCATTGGGGGCTGCCGTTGCGGTACCATTGTTGGCGCCCGCAGCGGTTTCATTGGTGGCTGTGGCATTGGTAGCCAAAACGGGCGGTTCTGTCAAGGTAGTATTGACTGTAGCTGGACAGCCGTTGGCATCCAAAATTTGCACCGTATAAACGCCGGGTGCCAAACTGCTGATACTGGCAGTCGTTGCTCCCGTGTTCCATAAATAAGTAATTGGGTTTGCGGCCCCCGACACCGTAACGCTGGCACTGCCATTGTTGGCGCCGTTACACGTGATGTTGGTTGAAGTAATTGCCGTTGATACATTACAATTAAAGCTATTGACGGTTACGGTTTGAACGGAGGTGCAAGCATTGGCATCCGTAATTGTAACCGTATAAGTACCCGGCGCCAAACCGCTAATACTGGCGGTCGTTGCGGTATTGCTCCAAAGATAGGTGTAAGCGGGTGTGCCGCCACTGGGTGCTGCGCTGGCGGTACCATTATTGGCCCCCAGGGCGGTTTCACCGGTTGCGGTGGCATTTGCCAACAAAATGGCCGGTTGTGTAATGGTCGCGGTTGCCGTTGCGGTACAGTTTTCGGAATCGGTCACGGTAACGATATAGGTGCCTGCCGTCACCCCTGTAATACTTGCCGTGGTACTTCCATTGGTCCATAAATAGGTATTTGTCCCGGTACCGCCAGTCACTGTTGCGCTGGCTGTGCCATTATTACCACCATTGCACGAAACATTCGTACTGGTACCGATGCTCGCGTTTAAAACGGGTGTTTGAACAACCGTAGCCGAAGTTGTTTTGGTACAACCATTTTCTGAATTGGTAACCAACAAATTATAAACACCTGCGGCATTTACAATAGGCGTAAGGGTAGTGCCTCCAGAAACGATATTGCCGTTGGTAGTTGTCCACAAATAACTAAAATTAGCGCCTTGTGAAGAGGCCGATCCATTGATTTGTACGCTGGCATTCAAGCAATTTAAATTGCTACTTACCGTCGCTGAAGCTACTGGCTCGGTAGTATTGAGGGCTACCGTGGCAGAGGTGCTCGATGTACAGCCGTTTACCCCATCGGTGGTGGTCAGGTTATAGGGCCCTGCTATACTTACTGTGAAATTTTGCAAGGTAGAATTGCCACCCGGGCCGCTCCAGGCATAACTTACCTGATTGCCCGCGCTGGTTCCCAACAAAGTGACCGATGCATTGGTACAAGTAATGGTCCCCCCGGTTGCCGTAGCGCCGGGCGGTGTTTGGTTCGCTAACACCGTTGCGGTGGCCGAATTGGTGCAACCATTTGTGCCCGTCACCGTAACTTTATAGGCCCCTGCGGCATTTACCGTCGGATTTTGCTGGGTGGAGCTAAAATTATTCGGACCCGTCCAGGCGTAAGTAACATTGTTGCCGCTGGTGGCGAAAACCTGGCTGCTCAATTGAACACAGGTGATGGTTGGCCCAACATTGGTACTCAATGCAGGCGGCGCTATATCTTGTGTGATGGCCGTGGTTGCCGAATTGGTACAACCGTTGGTGCCCGTAATGATAACGGTATAGTTTCCACCAGCATTTACGGTGGGATTTTGCAAGGTAGAATTAAAGTTATTAGGACCCGACCAGATATAACTTGGGTTGTTGGCATTCGTTGTAGCAAATACCTGACTGCTTACTTGGGCACAAGTGAGCACCGGACCGGAACTGGCCGCCGCACTCGGTGGCGTTGTATTTGATACAACCGTGGCCGTGGCGCTAGAGGTACAGCCATTGGCAGGATTGGTAACGGTAAGGATGTAATTGCCCCCGACGCTTACAGTTGGGTTTTGCAGGTTGGAAGTAAAATTATTTGGACCCGTCCAGGCATAAGTTACATTGGGCGTAGGTGAAATTCCTTGCAGGTTTATCGTTGGAACATTGCAAGTAATGGTTCCGCCTGTCGCCGTTGCGCCCGGGGTAACCACCGTGGAAACAACTGTAACAGACGCAGTAGAGGAGCAACCGTTGCTTGAATTGGTAACGCGCAAAACATATTCGCCCGGCTGATTCACCACGGGATTACATGAAGTTGCTCCCGAAACGATGTTTCCCTGGGTGGTCGTCCACAACAAAGCAATATTTGCACCAGTACTGGATCCGGCACAGGAAAGGGTTGTTGTAGTATTGGTACAAGACAAACTACCATTGGCCGAAGCAGCAGCATTGGGAGGATTTGTATTGCCGGTCACCGTAGCAACTGCTGTTTTAGTGCAGTTATTATTGTCGGTAACGGTAACCGTGTAAGACCCTGCGGCCGTAAAAATAGCCTGATTGCTGGTTTGTCCATCGGGCCAAAGGTAAGAATAAGGCGAAGTGCCGCCGCCCGCCGTAACAGTGGCGGTTACACTGGTATTGATACAACTCAAGGTTCCGGCTACCGAAACAGTGGCCGTCACTGCTGTTGGTTGGGTAATGGTGGTGGTGGCTGTGGCTGTTCCGCTGCCACTTGATCCGGTGACCGTTACGGTGTAATTGCCCGCAGCTAGGTTAATGGCCGTTGCAGCTGTTTGTCCGTTCGACCATAAATAGGTGTAGGGGGGTGTTCCGCCCGAAGCCTCCACGGTGGCACTTCCGGTATTTACCCCAAAACAATTCAAATTGGTGGTATTGGTAATCGTAGCAAAAACAGGCGGCGGTCCACTAAAAGGTGCCGATACAGACCCCGAAACCGCAAAGTCGCCCGCTGCGTTGCCATTGTTGTTGGCCAACAAAGAAATAAAGTAAAAAGTCACATCATTCCCAGGTACAGAGGCTGGCGCCGTCCAGTTAAAGGACCAGGAAGTAGTTCCGCCCGAAAATGTTTTACCACCCCGATGGTCAATATATTCCCGGCTGCCAAACGTTTCGGTGCCTGCCTCGCCGTTAATTGCCGCCAAATCACCGGCGTTCAAATTGGTGCTGGTGGATACGGCAACGAGTTGAAAACCAGCTTTTACCGGATTGCCCGCCGTAGCCGTCACCGTAAGGGTAAGCGGATAAACCGTATTCGCCTGAATGGTAGCTGGCAAACCATCTACGGTAATACTGGCATTATAACCATTTTGATTACTCGTTCCATGGCATTGCGAAGTACCACAAGTACTGTCAAAGGGTGCACTGGTTCGACCGTTGGGCGGATTGCTGTTGTTGGCGAGCCAAAGAAAAGTGCCCAGCAACAAACCGCTCAGCTTTAAAAGATGTAATTTTCGATTTTGCTTCATGAAATTTGGATAAAATGAACAATGACAACAGATCGGTAAATGTACAAATCTAATTTCCTTGATTAAGTGTCCTAACATTAAAACATGTAAGCGCAAATTGCAAATTGCTATTTTATTACATTTTTTCGCTTGCCTTCCATATTTTGTTTTTTACGCTTTTGCATAACAAGCCTCGAAAACGCAATTTATTTCCTGAAAAACCCGCTGCCAAACCCCTACCTTTACCCCCAATTTTTCACCACTACTGACAAATGCAACCAAAAGAATTTTTAAAGAAATTAGGCCTAAAAACCAAAAATCAGGGTACCTGGACCGGGCAGGAATCGATTCCGGGCAGCCGCCGTTATTTGGATTCTTACTCGCCGGTCGACGGTGAATTTATCGGAAGCGTGGGCATTACCACCCGCGAACAATACGATACCGTGATGGCACAGGCCAGCGCGGCCTTTCAGGTTTGGCGCGATATGCCTGCTCCCAAACGCGGCGAAATTGTACGCCAATACGGGGAAATCCTCCGCCAGTACAAGGAACCTCTCGGTAGCCTCGTTTCGTACGAAATGGGCAAAAGCCTGCAGGAAGGTTTTGGCGAAGTACAGGAAATGATCGATATCTGCGATTTTGCCGTTGGCTTGTCGCGCCAGTTATATGGCCTCACCATGCACTCCGAGCGCCCGGGCCACCGCATGTACGAACAATGGCATGCCCTGGGTATCGTGGGTATTATTTCTGCCTTCAATTTTCCGGTAGCCGTTTGGTCCTGGAACTCAATGCTCGCGCTCGTGTGCGGAGACGTATGCGTGTGGAAACCATCGGAAAAAACACCATTGTGTGGTATTGCCTGCCAAAACTTGTTTCAAAAGGTATTGAAAGCCAATAATTTGCCGGAAGGTATTTCTTCGGTGATCAATGGCGACTATAAAGTGGGCGAATACATGACCAAAGACAGCCGTGTGCCATTGGTGAGCGCCACCGGCAGCACCCGCATGGGTAAAATGGTGGGCAAAACCGTGGCCGAACGCCTCGGCCGTTCTTTGCTCGAACTCGGCGGCAACAATGCAATTATTGTTACCCCTTCTGCTGATTTGAAAATTGTACTCACCGGCGCGGTGTTTGGCGCGGTAGGTACAGCCGGACAACGCTGCACCTCTACCCGCCGACTCATTATACACGAAAGCCAATACGAGGACGTGAAAAAAGTATTGGCCAGCGCTTACAAACAGTTGCGCATCGGCGATCCGCTCGATTCGAACAACCACGTGGGTCCGCTGATCGATAAAACGGCGGTGGAACATTACCTCCAGGCCATCCAGGAAGTGAAAAAAGTGCGCGGTACGTTTTTAGTGGAAGGCGGTGTGTTGGAAGGCCCCGGTTATGAAAGCGGTTGTTATGTAAAACCCTGCATTGCCGAAGCCGAAAACCATTGGGATATTGTGCAGCACGAAACCTTTGCACCGATTTTGTACCTGCTCAAATACAGCACGCTTGAAGAAGCAATTGCCTTGCAAAACGGCGTGCCACAAGGACTATCTTCCGCGATCATGACCAACGACCTCATGGAAGCAGAACGTTTCCTTTCCATAAACGGCTCGGATTGCGGCATTGCCAACGTAAACATCGGAACTTCCGGTGCCGAAATTGGGGGCGCGTTCGGCGGTGAAAAAGAAACCGGCGGCGGCCGCGAATCCGGCTCCGATGCCTGGAAAGCGTACATGCGCCGTCAAACCAACACCATCAACTACAGCCCGACCGTGCCCTTGGCGCAGGGGATTAAGTTTGATTTGTAGAAAAGGTTTTTAGGATAAAATACACATGAGTCATCCCGAATTTTGGTGGAACCCAAAATTCGGGATTTTTTATCCATTTTACCGGGCACACAGCAAAGCGGAAACATTTGGGCAACGCGACGACTTCGGAGAAGTCGAACATTTGTAGAAAACATACAATGCCCGAACCCGATCACGACTTCGGAGAAGTCGGGCATTTGTAGCTCTTTTTTTACAATCGAATCCATTTTCCAACAAAAACACCCGTGTTCGTGCGCATCCGAATCCAATAGATTCCCGGCGATTGGTTTCCGAGATCAATGGATTGACTATGAACATCGTTTTTTTGAAACACGATTTTACCCGACGCATTGATTACTTCCACACACGCAGCCAAGGTTCCTTCCGGTAACTGAAATTGAAGCAATCCATGAGCGGGGTTGGGTGCGATTTTTAAGGCCTGGATATTGCTCGGATTGTTCGTGGACACGATTTTGCAGGTATCCGTTGATTCAAAAGCGCCCATATCTACTTTTCCGAACAAAATACGTGCGGTTCCAGCTAAATCGGTACTTATGGAATCTATGAAGGCATTGTTACCCGCATTCACAGCGGGAGAGCAAGCGCGCAAGCGAAAATCACCGGCAAGGCTGTCTACAAACAATGGCGACTTTACATATTTATTCCCAGCTGCCGGAAAAGAGCCCAAAGACTCCGATCTGAGTAAAGAATTCTCCACAAAGATTTGTTCTGTTTCTAATCCATACGGATTGAGGTTGGAATAGATTGGCCCTTCATTGGTTTCCCAAATTATGGAATTCCTGATTTTAATCCGGTTATAATACGGATTACCTGCCTGGCTGAAGGATGGATAGTAGGACTTGGCAAATACGTATTTGTTGTTTTCATAAAAGGTACAATTGGTTATTTCTGTATTATAGTACACGCTAGCACTCGTGAAAAACTCAAGTCCACCAGCGTTGTTTGCAAACAGGCAATTTTTAAAAATTGTCTCAGCAAGGTAATTTGTACCTCCGCGCCAGGCTATAAGACTTGAATGATTTTCTTCATTGGGCGTAGAAGTATTGTTCAAAAATTTGCAATTTTCAAAGTTAGCATGTATGTTCCCAATAAGGATATTACACAGAGCATCTTTACTTCCAACATTATTCACAATGTCTGTGTTTTTAAAATTTAAATTGATACTTGAACCTAGATTTCCTCTAATATCAAACACACTCTTCCCTTGTAAATTGTTATTACTGTCAAATACGCAGCCAACAACATCACATTGAATCTTATTTGAGGATATATCGTCGATATAAAGTGCCCCAACTGCGCCATTTCCCCCTTTATTTCTAAAAATACATTGTTCCAGCTGAATATAAGTAGGTGTACTATTCGTCTGGTTTAATAGAAAATCAAGGCTGGCGTAGCCAGAAGTGTCCCGATCAAAAAGACAATCGGATAAATGCAATGCAGTACCTGCTATTGTTCCAAAATAAACATGTCCACCACGCGCATATAATGCACTGCTATTCCGAAAAGTACAATCCTGTAATTTTATCGTATCTCCACCCCTACAAGGTCCTTCCCAGGCTAGGGCCCCCCCATTTAAAGGAATACTTTTGTTGTTTTCAAAGCTGCAATGGGTGATGGAAGGATTTACGGGATGGTACCCAAAAAACGCATTGTAAAACCAACCCACATAAATAGCACCTCCTTTTTGCGCCTGGTTATTGATAAAACGGCAGTTACTAATACGTGGATTGGTATAAGCTGCGTCTGGTGATCCAAATAACTGAATACCGCCCCCTTCATTGCCTGGATAACTTTCATAATCTACAGAATAACCATCTCGAATGGTAAAACCATCCACCACCGTAAGGCTATCCGCTCCAAAACCTGTTAGCACATGATAGTTATTATCGGTGTCCACACCCGGCTCCCCGATATCCGCACTTAAAATGGTTTCAAACATATTCCAGTTGCGCTGCGCTAAATCGGTTTCAAATCCTGAAAATCCGCCATACAATTGTACGCCGGAAACCATTGCAAAACTTTGAAACCGTTCGGGGCCCGGCTTGTACGTTCCCTGGGCTACCCAAATGGTGTCACCATGTATTGCGTTTCCAATTGCTTGCTGTAAATCGGCGTAGGCGTCAATCCAACTTTGGCCGGTTTGCAAGCCATTTGCATTTTGATTTACAAAGATTGTTTTTTGGGCTGAAAGGGGGCTTTGGGCGAGGTAAAAAGATAAAATAAGCAGTAAATGCGTATTTTTCATCATAATTAGTTGGTTTAAGTGCCCGTAATAACCACAGTAAGCTGTGTGATTATTACGGGCGTATCTAAAAGTTTAGGAAAATCTACCTACTCTACCACCACCTCATCTACAAACAACCAAGCCCCGTTCCCGGCGCCTTCTTCATCTTCCGGAATGACGCCAAAAGTTTTTACCACCACTTTTAAGTAGCGGGTTTTGGTTTCCGGCAAATCAATCGTTACCTGATCAACTTTGGTGCCATCTATTTTATCGGTATTGATGCTGCGTTGCGCAATCTGCTGAAAGGTTTTGCCATCGTCTGATACAAACAGCAGCACGCCCGTCGGCGGATAAATCCAGGAATTGCGGCCATTCACATATTGCAGCGATACTTTTTTGAAACTGGTTTTTACCCCAAAATCTATAATCGGATCAATGTCGTGGTTGACTAAGCCCACCCAGTTATTCCAGGTTTTCATGGCTCCTACTAAGCCGTTGGTCAGGGCGTATTGCTCCGAACCGGTGTATTTTTCTGGTTGGCGACTCAAAATATAGGGCTTGCCACTGGCTTTGTGCATCCGAAACGGCAAGGTGTACACATTGCCCATGGGCTGATCGTTGATAAAGGCCACCGCTTTTACCACCGAGGATTGTTCCAATGAAACCGGACCCTTATAAGGTATAGATCGAGTCGTCGGCACCGAGCCATTTAAAGTATAAAAAATTTGCGCGCTCGGATCCAGGCACAACAAGGACAATTTTCCGTTTTGGAACGACGAGCCCAAATCATAATAGGCTTTGGAGTAATTGACCTTCATGGCAGCCAGGCGCTCAAAATGGGTTTTCATCCGCAAGCCAAAATTTGGCCAGTTTTTCTTGGCTTTGGCCGACCAGCCCGATTCAGCAATGGCGCAGGCACGCGGGTACACCATATATTCCACTTTTTCCGGCGTTTCCATGTATTCGGTCCACACATTGCCTTGTACGCCCAAAATATGCTTCGCTTCTTCGGCATTCAGCTCCGAAGGCACCGGCTCGTATTGGTACACTTTTTCCAAGGTTAAAAATCCGCCAATCGCAAGCGGCTCATTTTCAGGATCGCTTTGGTAATAATCCAGGTAGCAATTAGAAGTGGGCGTCATAATCACATCGTGGCGTTGTTTGGCCGCTTCAATACCGCCTTCCACACCGCGCCAGCTCATGACGGTTGCATTCGGACTCAAGCCGCCTTCCAAAATTTCATCCCAACCGATGAGTTTTTTGCCCAATTTGCTCAAAATCTGCTCTGCACGGCCGATGAAGTAGCTTTGCAAGGCATGTTCGTCTTTCAAGCCTTCGGTTTGCATGCGTTTTTGGCATTTTGCACACGTTTTCCAACGCACTTTTGGACATTCATCGCCGCCCACGTGTACGTACGTGCCTGGGAACAGCGCCGCCACTTCGGTGAGCACATCTTTTAAAAAGACAAACGTTTGTTCGTTGCCCGCACAAAACACATCATCGAATACCCCCCAATTTTCAATGACTTTATACGGACCGCCCGTGCAACCCAATTCCGGATAGGCAGCCAAGGCAGCCGAAGCGTGGCCCGGCATTTCAATTTCAGGTATGATGGTTACAAATTGCTTCCGGGCATACTCCACCACTTCCTTCACTTCCTCCTGGGTGTAATATCCGCAATGGGGTTTGCCATCCATTTTTACCGGCACATCCGAGTCGTGGCCGATGAGGGTTTGCGCGCGACAGGAAGCCACCGTTTGCAATTTTGGGTATTTTTTAATTTCAATGCGCCAACCCTGGTCTTCCGTAAGGTGCCAGTGAAAACGGTTGATTTTGTGGGCGGCCATCAAATCAATATAGCGTTTGATAAATGCAACCGAAAAAAAGTGCCGGCCCACATCCAGGTGCATACCGCGGTAGCCAAAACGGGGAGCGTCGGTGATGGTGGCACAGGGCACCAACCAGCTTACATTTTTCGACACCGAATTTTGATAAATGGCAGGAGGCAGCAATTGCTTGAGGGTTTGCACCGCATAAAACGCACCGGCAGGCGAACCAGCTTTGATGGTAATGGCATTGCGTTTTACCTCCAGCACATAACCCTCTGGGTTGGTGATTTTAGCGTCTTCGACCAAAAAAATGGCGTTGGCCTGGGCGGCGGGCGCTTTTCCGGTTTGGGTTTTGAATTGAAAACCCGTGGCAGGCTCCAAACTACCTTTGAGGTATTCCACCACCGTGGCCCAATCGGCACCGCGGGCTGGGTAAAAAATGCGCATTTCCTTATTCAACACAAAACGGCCATCCTGCGCCTGCACGGAAGTGGGCAAAGGCACAAGGTTAAAAGGATCAGCAGGTTTGGTTTGACAGGAGAGGGTTAAAAGGCTGCAAAAAAAGCAGCAAGTACAAAGAAAAAGGTCGCGAAAGCACATAATGGATCAATTATTTTTGCGTGAAGATAGCCGTTCAAGTTAGCAGATTCGATTGTAAATTTTAAAGAAAATTATTTTTGAAAAATCTAAACGTAAAAAAAGCCCAATCACAAAAATCATGGTATAATTTCGCGGCACAATAATGACCTTTCACTTTCCAGGCGCAATATGATACTCGGACTACTAAATGAACCCAATGATCCGCGCGTAGCACTCACCCCTACCAATTTATCTAAGCTCGCCGTTTCGGGCCTTGAGTTTTTGGTAGAAACAGGCGCAGGTGTCGACGCATTTTTTGAGGATGCCGCTTATGCTGCACATGCCACCGTAACCGACCGTGCATCCATTCTGCAAAAAGCGGATGTACTCGTCAGCATCAACACCCTGCCGGAAGCCGAACGCGCGCAACTGAAAAAAGGCACGGTACTCATCGCATCCTTTCAACCTTACATCGATTCGGACATTTCCGAAAGCCTGGAAAAAGAAGGGCTCCGGGCGTTTAGCCTGGATATGATTCCGCGCACTACCCTCGCGCAGGCGATGGACGTACTTTCGTCGATGGCATCCATTGCCGGTTACCAAGCGGTTTTATTGGCGGCCACCCATGTGAGTCGGTATTTCCCGATGATGGTTACAGCGGCGGGCAGTATCAAACCGAGCAAAGTATTGGTATTGGGCGCGGGCGTTGCGGGTTTGCAAGCCATCGCAACCGCTAAACGCAACGGCGCCAGTGTGGAAGCATTTGATACCCGCGCAGCTGCCAAAGAAGAAGTGGAAAGTTTGGGCGCAAAATTCGTAGAAGTACCCGGCGCAGTAGATGATCGCGGCGCAGGCGGTTATGCCGTGCAACAAAGCGAGGAATACTTACAACGCCAGCGCGAAGAAGTGCAAACACGCGCCGCAAAAGCCGATATTATTATTTGCACCGCACAAGTACGTGGTAAAAAAGCACCCGTATTGTTGCCTGCTGAAACCGTAGAAAAAATGCGGCCTGGCAGCGTGGTGATCGACCTTGCAGCCAGCACCGGTGGCAACTGTGCTCTTACACAAAACAACAAAACCATCCGACACAACGGCGTAACCATTTTGGGCGATTCCAATTTGGCCGCGCGTATGCCCGAGGATGCCAGTACCTTATTTGGTAACAACGTTGCCAATTTCCTAAAACTAATGATCGCCAAAGACGGCAGCCTCCAGCTCGATTTCAACAATGAAATCATTCGAGGAAGCTGTATTGCTGGCAAACCAAATTGAGCCTTTTATAGAAATTAACACACCACCATGGAAGTATTTTTTTCCTTTTTACACGAAAACCTCCTCCTGATCTATTTGCTGGCGTTCAGCATTTTGCTCGGTATTGAGGTGATCTCAAAAGTACCCGCTGTTTTGCACACGCCCCTGATGTCGGGCGCCAATGCCATTCACGGCGTCGTTTTGGTCGGAGCAATTATCGTGCTGTTCAATGCGCGGGCCGATGATTACTTGTCGCTGGTGCTCGGTTTTGTTGCAGTGGTATTCGGAACCCTAAATGTGGTAGGCGGTTTTGCCGTAACCGACCGCATGCTGGAAATGTTTAAAAAGAAAAAGAAATAAGCACCCGATACACGATGTCTGCAACCTATTTACTCGACTTATTATACCTCATCGCCTCCCTCACGTTTGTGGTGGGTTTGAAAATGCTCAGTCACCCTGATACTGCCCGGCGCGGCAACCAGGTGGCTGCGGTAGGTATGGGCCTTGCCGTGATGGGCACTTTGTTATTCCATCCATCTGCCGATCGCGATTTGGGCGATGTGCGCACTTTTAAATTGCTTTTGTTGTATGCGGCTTTGGCGATTGGCGGTATGATTGGCTGGTTGGCCGCTTACCGGGTCAAAATGACTTCCATGCCGCAAATGGTATCCTTGTTCAATGGCCTGGGAGGCGGTTGCGCGGCTTTGCTCGCCGTGGCCGAACTCAAATTGCAATACGATGGCGCAGGACATGATCCTATTTCGACCGGCGCGATGATACTCGTTTTGTTTACCATGTTTTTTGGCGCTGTTTCGTTTACGGGCAGTATGCTGGCATATGCAAAACTGGAAGATATGGTAAAAGATTCCGCCATTACACTCCCACGCCACAGTGTCATCAACATGATTTTGTTGGCGGGCATTCTTGGCCTGATTGGTTACATCACCTGGGGCGCAGGAGAAAACGGCATGATGTGGGGCCTGATTTTATTTGGCATTGCACTTGTGTACGGCTTTATGTTTGTCGCACCGATTGGCGGCGCCGATATGCCGGTCGTTATTTCGGTGTTGAACTCTTTCACGGGTTTGACGGCCGCTGCAGCCGGTATCATTTACGACAACTTAGTAATGTTAGTGGGTGGTATTTTGGTGGGTGCTTCCGGTAGTATTTTGACGATCCTGATGTGCAAAGCCATGAACCGTTCCATCATGAATGTATTGGTGGGTAGCTTTGGCGGCGGCGGCGCGGCAGGAGCTGGTAAAGCGGCGGGCGACCAAACCATCAAGGAAGTCAGCATCAGCGATGCGGCGGTATTGCTCAATTATTCCGGTTCGGTGGTAATCGTTCCTGGTTATGGTTTGGCGGTGGCGCAAGCGCAAAAAATTTGCAAAGAACTCGACGAATTATTGGAGTCCAATGGGGTTGAGGTAAAATACGCCATCCACCCGGTGGCGGGTCGTATGCCGGGCCATATGAACGTTTTGCTGGCGGAAGCAGATGTGCCTTACCCAAAACTATTCGATCTGGAAGAAGCCAACGATATCATTTCCAAATCGGATGTGGTGATTGTGGTGGGCGCCAATGACGTGGTAAACCCTGCTGCAAAAGACGATCCAAGCAGCCCGATTTACGGAATGCCCGTGCTCGAAGTGTGGGAAGCCAAAAACGTAATCGTCATGAAACGCAGTATGAAATCGGGTTATGCCGGTATCGAAAATGAATTGTTCTTCCATGCCAGAACAAAAATGCTGTTCGGGGATGCAAAAGATACCCTTCAAAAACTCGTAAGTGAGGTAAAATCACTCTAAAACAGTGCATTTAAAAGATAGGAAATCAGCATTCATTGTCATGCTGAGCGCTGATTGTCAATGACTTAGGCCGAAGGCCACGCACAAAGCATTACAGCGCGAAGTATAAATTTACCGGGGGCGGATTTTCGAATGAGCGAAAAATCCGCCCTTCGTATTATTTTTACCCTGCAAAAAGGGAGCAAATGTCAAAGAAGAAAAACGTAAAACCCACCCCTGTCCGTCCGGTCACTAAAAAACCGGAGACAAAAAACATCCGCAACACCCGACCCACTTCCACCCCATCTGTCCAGTTGCCTGGTCCCTGGTGGTTTGGTTTGATCTGTGCCGGTTTCGGATTTATCTTGTACGCCAACACCTTTGGCTACGATTTTTGTCTCGACGATTTTTCGGCCATCAAGGAAAACTGGGTCGTGAAAGGCGGCCTGAAAAACCTGGGCATTATTTTTTCTACCGAATACCGCTACGGCGCCTGGGCCAGTCCGGGTTCCTTGTACCGCCCGCTTTCGCTCGCCATGTTTGCCTTCGAATGGCAGCTCGCGCCCGACAATCCAGGTTTTTACCACATGATGAACGCCGTGTATTATGGCATTTCCGGTTGGGTATTCTGGATTACCTGGCGGCGCATTTTGGCGCAATATCCAGTGGCGCTCACAGCCATTGCTGTTTTGGTCTTTATGGCTTTGCCCGTACACAGTGAAGTGGTGGCCAACATCAAAAGCCGCGATGAAATTATGTCGCTCATGTTTGCCTCTTTGGCCTTGTATTCAATATGGCGTCATTTCGAAAAAGACAGTGCTGGATGGCTGGTTACCGCGATGGCATGTTACGCCGCAGCGCTCTTTTCCAAAGAAAGCGCCATTACTTTTTTGGCCATCATCCCGCTGACCATTTGGTTTTTTACCGATAAACCGCTTTCCAAAATTGCGCAAATCGGCGCGCTCCTGCTCATCCCGGCGGGTTTGTTTTTGCTGATCCGGCATCAGGTGTTAGCCGCGCAATCGTACAACGAAATTTATTCGCCCCTCGATAATTTTATCGTAGCGGCCACGAATTCGGCTTCGCGTTTTGCCTCGGCATTTTTGATGTGTTTCGAATACTTAAAGGTCCTCATTTTCCCAATATCTTTAGTGAGCGACCGTGGTTTCCCGCAATTGCGTCCGGTGGGTTTTGATAACTGGGAAGCCCTGCTTGGATTTTTCCTGTACGGCGCTATGTTTGTTTGGGCTATCTTGAATTTGAAGAAAAAGCACTTTTTGTCGTACGCAATTTTGATTTACCTCATCGCATTTTCGTTGTTTAGCAACGTTTTGTTGGTCATCGGTACTTCGTATGGTGAGCGCTTGTTGTACATGCCCTCTTTGGGTTTTGCCCTGGCCATTGCGTATGGCATCACGCGTTTTTTCAAAATTGATGAAAACAACAATCTGTTCAATCCAAATGGTAAAGGCTCCGTTATCTGGGGCATTGCCGGTGTGATTATTGCCGGGTATGCCTTGCGCACGCTCGTACGCAACCCCGCCTGGGAAAACAGCGCCTCTTTGTACAACGCCGATATTATTCAATCGCCCAACAGCGCCAAACTCAATTACCACAATGGACTGGAACAGGTAAAAACCGGTATGGATGAAAAAACCGGCGTGGTAACCGATTCCACCTGGGTGCTCAAAGGCATCGGCTCGTACAACAAAGCCATCGAACTTTTCCCCGAATACCACGACGCATTTGGCAGTCGGGGCTTGGCTTATTTCCGACTCAATAAATTTGATCAGGCTTACACCGATTACCTGACTTCTTTGAAACACCGACCCAATGATGCCAAGGTGTTGTCGAACCTGGGTTTCATTTATTTCATGCGCAATCAGTTTGATAAAGCCGAAGAAGTGTACCGAAAATCGATTCAGTACGATCCGCGCTTTATTGATGCACGCCGAAATCTGGGCGCTATTTTGGCCATGAAAAAACAATTCCCGGCCGCCATCGAACAATGGCAGGAAGGCCTGAAGTTTGAGCCGCGGAATGCCACTTTGTTGTTTTATATAGGATCTGCGTATCGCGATATGGGTCAGCCGGAAAAAGCACAAACCTGGTTTGAGCAAGCTTATGCCATTGATCCTTCTTTGCGGAAATAGGACTTATTCGATTCCAACGTAAGGCCTGATCTGCTCCAGCCAAGCTTGGTCTTTGAAGGCAATGATATTTTTTAAATCTTCCACCGACGCAAATGCGCCATGCTGCTCGCGATAACGTACGATCAGCATGGCCTGTTTGCCGGAAATATAGGGGTGGTGGTTCAGGTCCTCAATCGTTGCGGTATTCAGGTTGAGTTTATGTACGGTTTTAGTTTCCAGTACCAAATGGGGCAAAATCATCTGATACACACTATCAGGCAGGTTGAAAACTTCCCGCACCTGTTCCACGGTTAAAAAACCGCCCAAGGATTCCCGGAAATTGATAATCTGCCGGGCGCGTTTTTCGCCGATCATGGGCAATTTTACCCAATCCTCCACGCTCGATCGGTTGATATCCACAGGTCCACGGGGTGCATACTTTTTTTCATACCCGCCACCGGAATATTGTGCAGGCCGAGGCGCATCCGCGTAATCCTGGTCTTTCCACTTTTCTTGCTTGGCGCTGATCCGTATATAAGGCTCCAGTCTTTCAAAGTCTTTTATAGAAAGCGTGTAGATTTTTTGAAAATCTTCCGGCTTCCGAAACTGACCGCCTTTTTCCCGATAATGTAAAATGGATTGTGCCGTTTTTTCGGATAAACCGAGCCGTTCAAAATCTTCAGCACTGGCAGTATTTGGGTCAAAGGGAAAAACGGCAGGTGGCTGTTTGGCTGGCTGTAAACTATCCGTTTCAATACCCAGGTCGGCTGCATGTGCCGCGACAAAACGTTGAAATGCACCAAAATCGGTTTTGCGGGCTTTCAAAAAGTAGCGGTGATAAATTTCGGGGGCCATATAAACCAGGCAAAAAATAAAGGCCAGTCCCAAGGCCCCAAAGCGTTCTGTTTTGGTAAAATGGAGGTGTTGGATGAATGCGCGTAACATGTGTTTGTTTTTTTGATTAAAAAGGAAGATTAACGTTTCACGTGGAAAGCACCCGCCGCATTGATGGCGTGACAAGGAATGCCCATTTCAATACATTGTTTTTTTAAGGGTTCCAAATGCCAGGGCGCTATACGGGTATCGAGTACTACTTGTCGACAAGGATAATGCGCAACCCATTGTTTTAAGTCTGTTTTGGGTTTTCCCGACACCACCAAAATATCAATCGGAAAAACGCCGCCCGGAAGTTTCGAATCAGGTTGCAACCAAAACAGGCGTTTATCAAAAAACTGTGCAAATGGTGGTTGATAGGCAACATTGGCTTGTTCAATCAAGGTATCCTTCGGAAATAAAACGGCAGGAACCTGCATCACCCCCGATGCCCAACGATGGGATTGTGCTGCAAACTGAATTTGTTTTGGTGCCAAAGTATCCATCAGCGCGAAGCCGTTTTTACCATCAAAAAAATCAATAAGCCTTCCTTTGCTGATGCTGTACAGGATGAGTTGGGCCTGGTTTTCCTGTTCTACCGAACGCGTGAGGCGAATGAAGCCAATCCAGATGCCCAGCACAAGTAGCACATTTACCCAAAGCCCTTTTCGGTACACCATCCAAATACCCAAACATACAATGCAGGCATACAGCAAAATAACTTCCAACATATTGACCCAAACGCCCGCGATTACACTGCCCGGCAACGCTTGTATGCCAAAAATGCACTGGTTCATGCCCCACAACATGTAATACAGGCCCATCGCGAGGTATTTTGCCCCCAAGGTCCACACCATATCTAGCACCAACAAGACCGCACCGCCCCACAAAAAGATGGCGCCTCCCAAAACGACAATCCACCCCGAAAGCCAGAAGTACACCGGAAACTGATGAAAGTAGAATAAGGATAGTGGCAAGGTGCCCAACTGCGCCGCAAAACCCACCAGTAACACCGACCAGGCAGCATCGGCCCACTTGGGCAGGATGGGTGAGACGCGGTAAAACCTTGGGTAAAAAAATACCATACCCGCCACAGCTGCATACGATAATTGAAAACCCGCATCGTACAAAAAATACGGATTGTAGGCCAATAAGCCAAAAGCCGAAAAAGCCAGCACATTCCAGGCTGAGGCTTCCCGGTAAATGGCCTTTCCTAATAAATAGGTGCTGAACATAACCGAAGCCCGCAACACAGAAGCCGTTGCGCCCGTGATAAAGGTAAAAGCCCAAATCACCAGCAGGATCAAACCCAACTCAAGCAACCGCCCTTTTTTACCCCGAAACCGAAATACCCGCACGAGCACCAGTAGGCCCGCATACAACATACCCACGTGCGAACCCGATACCGCCAGCGCATGCATAGAACCCGTTTCCGCATACGCGACCCGTATTTCGTCCGACAAATCTTCTTTATACCCCAGTAACAAAGCCGAAGCAACCGCATATTCATCGGGTTGCGGAAAATAATCGCGCAGCACCCGCAGCATATTATCGCGGGCAGCAAAAGCCATGCGCCAAAGGAGGGTACCATGCCCGGAAGAAAGGATTTGAAAAGAGTCTTTCTTCACAAATGCTTGATAATGAACGTTTTGAAAGTGTAAATACCGCTGATAATCAAACGCATGCGGGTTGGCGGGCGGGTCCGTTGCGCGTATACCCGCCCGTACGAGCACTTGATCGCCATAATGCAAGGTCTTTGCTAAACTATCGGGTTTGATAAAGAGTAAAACATTGCCCGTACACGGCTGCATACAATCGGATGCGCTTCCCATCCATTCCACCCGGATCGGCGCTTTTATACGCGCACCGGTAAGTGGGGCATCGTACACCGTGCCGATAAAAAAAGTAGCATTGGGAATGGCCTGGGCGAAATGTCCAACCATCCGCCTTTCATCCTGGCCGACCAGCATAAAATAACCCAAGCCCAACATCCAACAGGAAAGGTAGGCACCAAACAACCAACGAAAACGATAAGGATAGGTGCGGATGGCAAGTGGGACCATCAAAATAGTCCCCAACAACAAGATGGCATTTAATCCATCAATCGGCGTGTCAAAATAATTGCCGAGTGTAATGCCGGTCACAAATGGGACCAACAACCGCAAAAACGGATAGGCTCTGGAGTGCATGAAGTGTGCTGATTAAAAAAACGTAGATTAAAAAAGTGTTCCTGCAAATTTAGGGGGAAAAGCAGGTATGGCGCAAGGGGGGAGGCACAGATTACTCCAATTCACCACGGATTGCCCAGATTTACACAGATTTTTTGATTTATCTCGAATTACTCAGATTTTCACAAATTTTTAGAGATTTTTGGTTTCACCACAAATTGCTCAGATTTTCGAAAATTTTAAGTAAATACGAATACAAAAAAATCTGTGTAAATCTGAGCAATCTGTGGTAATCCAAAGTAATCCGTGGTGAATCAAAGTATTCTGTGGTGCCCCAAACTACATATCATAAGTAAGTTCCACCACATTAGAATCAGGGTGCGCCTGACAAGTAAGGATATACCCCGCTTTCACCTCATCATCATCCAAAGCATAACAGGCATCCATTTTTACTTTACCATTGATCACCTTGGCCATGCAGGTAGAACAAGCCCCCGCAGTACAAGAATAAGGTGGTTCAAATTTTGCCTTAACCAATACATCCAAAATGGTCGCGCCATCCGGAACCGGCAATTCAATACGCTCGCCTTTCAAATGAACCACGACTTTTTTGCCACCGCCTGCATTCGGGGCATCGGCAAACTCGCCTGGAACATGGTTGGCATTCAAGAAAAGCTCTGTATGAATTTGTTTGGCCTGTACGCCCCGTTTCAACAAGTCTTCTTTTACAAGATCGGCCATATCACCAGGACCGCACATAAAATAGATGGTATCTTCCGCTGGACCGTGCGGTGGGTTTTCGTCCAAAAATTGTTGGGCCAAATTAACTGTGATCCGCCCCGTTTTACCCTGCCAATTGAAACTCGATTTTTTAAACATCCCAAACAAACCGCCCCCACTTTCCTTTTTCGGCTGGCTCAATACGTGTTCCACGTGTAACTGCCCAACATAACGCTCCGATAATTTATCAATGGCTTCCCTGAAAATGATACTTTCCTCATTTCGGCTACCATACAATAAAAAGATGGCGCTCATCGGTTCGGACTCCAACGTCGTTTTTATGATCGACATGAGCGGTGTAATACCACTGCCTGCACCAAACATATAATAGGTGCGGCGTTTTTCAGGATCCAATTTTGTATAAAACCGACCTTCTGGCAGGGCTACATCCAAGGTATCCCCCACTTTCAATTTATCGTGCAAATAGCTGGATACTTTACCCCCCGCTACTTTTTTTACCGTTACCGCTAATTTATTTTCCAACGGACTGGACGACATTGAATAAGAACGGCGCAATTCTTGTCCATTCAAAAGTACCTTGAGGGTGATATACTGGCCTTGTTTGTAGGCGAACCGTTCTTGCAAATCGTCGGGAATTGCAAATTCAATGGTAACCGTATCCGTGGTCTCTGGTGTAAGTTGGCGAATGGGTAATGCGTAAAAATCCATAATAATCCTGTGTTGCAAAAATGCATGAAATTGAAAAAGACTGCTCACTAAACCCCGGAAAACCATTCCTGTTCAGGATAAACCGTCTTTATTTGAGGCCACAAAAATAGGGTGCTTCAACAACATGATTTTTGAATATTTTTGTAGTGGAAAAAGTTTTTAATTTTTCATTAAAATGTTGAAAATGAGGGACTTAAAGTATTTAGTTGCTTATATTTTGCCTTTCACAACTGCTTTAGGCCTGTATTGGCAGGGCGGATGGGCCTGGGCAAGCGTAATTCTCATTTTTGGGATCCTGCCTGTCCTTGAAATATGGACGCCATCCTCTACGCAGAACATTCCGCCACTCGAGGAAGAAAACAGATCCAAGCGATGGTTTTTTAATATCCTGTTATATTTGAACGCGCCATTGCTTTTTATCATCGTGGCCGTATTCTTAATGCAAATAACGGCAGGTTCCTTAAGTTTATCAGAAAGCATCGGACTTACTTTGAGTGTTGGTTTGGTGGTAGGTACCTGTGGCATTAATGTAGCCCACGAGCTTGGACACCGGCAAAATCGCTACGAGCAATTGCTTTCCAAAATATTGTTGTTGCCTGCGTTGTACATGCACTTTTTTATTGAGCACAACCGTGGACATCACAAGCATGTAGCCACTCCTTTGGATCCTGCCACGGCAAAAAAAGGAGAAATTGTATATGTATTTTGGTTTCGTTCCGTAATCGGTAGTTACCGCAGTGCTTGGAAGTTAGAGGCCGAACGTTTGAAAAAAGACAATATCTCTTTTTGGAGCATTCGAAACGAAATGATCCAATTTACATTTTTCCAAGTGTGCTACTTGTTAGCCATTGTCCTATTGTTCAATTTAAATGCCTTCATTGGGGCGGTTGCAGTCGCTATCGTTGGTTTTTTGTTACTCGAAACGGTCAATTATCTCGAACATTATGGATTGCAACGCAAACAATTGGCATCGGGCCGTTACGAACCGGTACAACCCGAACATTCCTGGAACAGCAACCACGAATTGGGCCGCATCTTTTTGTACGAACTGACCCGCCACAGCGATCATCATTTTAAAGCCACCCGCAAATACCAGGTGTTGCGCCATCTTGATGAAAGTCCGCAATTGCCTTATGGCTATCCAACCAGTTTGCTGATGTCGCTGGTGCCACCATTATGGTTTTATGTGATGCACCGCCAACTCCCTCAAACAAAATAGTCTTTATAACAAACACCCTCTTTTCACTCCGATCATTCTACATGCTACTCGCTAAGATCCAAACCGCCATGGGCAACTACAAGACCTGGCTTAAAGAAACGCCCTACCATCCGCAATTATACAAATGGGAATCGCTCCAGGTATTTCAGGCCAATTGGAAGATCGATGCAGCAGATCCGGTAGTTATGTTTGACCAGTGTTTTCACAACAGCGAAAACCGCAGACTTTGGCAAGTAGACAATTGGCAACCCAAGCGGGTGATGACGGAGTTTTGGAAAACAGACCCCATGACGGTGCGATTAATGTTTGACGATTTGTTCAATGAAACCCGCGGTGTGGAAGGTCGAATTGGACGGTTTGTATTTGGTTGCGATGAGTTGTTGCGGGATTATCGGCGGGCACATATTGGATCGATTGAAAACAGCCATTACCACGATGATTTCCGCATGATTTCCATTTATTTGGCTTTTCAATACCCGGAAACGTATGCGTTGTACGATTTTACGATTTTTCAAAAAGCCCTGGAATATTTAGGCGCTCGCGACATACCGCAGCAAAACGATATTGCCCGTTACTACAAAGTGCTCAAAACCCTGCAAACCTTTCTGGACAAGGATCCTGAAATTGAAAAGGCCCTGCAACAGCATTTACAGGTCAGAAAACACTATCTAGGCAAAACCATGTTTACCGTCGAAGATTTTTGCGTGTTTATTGCCAACAACGCCCAGCAAGCCTAAAGCGTATTATATCGCAACAACACCAACTTTAACTTATTCCGAAATTCAGAGGGAATCAAACATTCCGTCGGACTGATTTGCAACGCATCGCGAAAACGCAAACGCAGGCCCTGCCCCATGGTATTCATCAAACTATTCCGATCAAAATCGCCCAACGGAGAAATCAGATACTCGCTACAAGTATTTTCATACTTGATTTCATCGTTGAAAAGTATCCGCAACTTATCGGTATTGCGCATCGCAAAAAAGGAAGAAAAGGTTCCTTCGTCATCTTGTGAATATTGCTTTTTATGCAACACCGTTTTCCATTGCGGTTTACCGTCTGGCTGAATGGCAATAACAAACATGTCATCGAAGTAATAATCGACCACCATCCGCATACCATCGCGCCAAAACCCGCGTCCTGCCGAAGCACCGCGTTGTATTTCATGAAAGCGCTCCGCAAACAACAAAACCCCACCATCCTGCCGCAATACCAATTGCGTAACGGTTGCATCTTCGATCCCTTTATTATCGTCTATCCCATCTTTTTGACGAAGGATAGAAATAAACTTGTCGTCGAATGGCTCAAAGTGCATTTTGAAAAAGTAGTTGTGCTGATATCCAAGGGTAGTATAAAACACCCCTTTTGAGCGTTCTCTGTTTTTATCGGAATAAAGTCCTGCAATAATAAACTGGTGGTTCAAATTATCGACCTCAAATTTTACCGCTGCGGTTAAAAAATCAGGCACGGGTATTTGGGTGATATGGCTACCAGCACTGTTAATATGTAAAACAGAAAAAACGTGGCTTTCCATTTTGCCTTTCCGATTGTTTAATTCTGTTGTAAAAAACAAATCTCCCAGGTTGCCAACGGTAAAGGTGACGGGCGTATCGAAATAATCAGATTCAAAACCACCGGGTTTATCCCACACAATGATCGATTTATCATTTTTCATACTGTTCAAAATCGCCACATCATTGGTCAGTGTCCGATCCCAAAGCAGCGCCATTTTGTCCAATCGGAAACAGACCATGTTCATACGCCCCTGCTGGGCAACATCATATACCACAACACAATTGCGGTCATCACTTTTTTCCAGTTCTAACATAGGCGGCGTAAACACATTTTCCCCGTAATCCTTAATGGTCATACTATCGATCATATTTGCCCCTGGGTCGTATTTGTGGATCCGCAAATACGTATGTCCCCGTTTGCGCTGTTTATATACCACCGAAAAACTGTTTTTACCGCCCAATACGGTCAGAATTTGCATGCCACTTCTGCCCAAATCCTCCAGCTTTTTATTCCACGCAAACCGCATTTGACTATCATAAGCCTGCACTTCAAAGTCGTCATACTTGTCTCGAAACAACAAAACCCGATCATTGAACCGACCAATAATCTCATAACCGTAATCACTTCGAATAGAAAGACCTTCCGAAATCAAAGCCTCCTGCGCATGAAGACCTATGTTCCACGTGAAAAAACTTAGGACGAAAAAAATCCAAGGACGGGCAACGCAACTTATTTTAAGCATGGTAGTTTAATATAGAATAAAAGAACGGTAAGCCAGGATAAATATGCAGGATTTGCGAAAAAAAATGCGATTTATCCAAAAGAAATTCGCTTCAAAAATCGGGGGATTTTACCTTTGTGCAAACCTTTTTTTTCATCACAGCCAAAATTAAAGCTTTAACATGGAAGCATACATTATAAATGGTTTTCGCTCTGCCGTCGGCAAAGCTTCAAAAGGGGGCTTTAAGAGCTACCGCCCGGATGACCTCGCAATCGACGTTATCCAACACCTTATGGCATCGGTTCCTCAATTAAATCCCAAATTGGTGGATGATGTAATTGTAGGTTGCGCCAATCCGGAGGGCGAACAAGGTCTGCAAATCGGTCGTCAAATCAGCCTACGCGCCTTAGGTAAAGATGTACCTGGTATGACGGTCAATCGCTATTGCGCTTCCGGCCTGGAAACCATCTCAATCGCCGTTGCCAAAATCAAAGCAGGCATGGGTCATTGCTATGTGGCAGGCGGTACCGAAAGTATGTCGCTGATCCCCATGACCGGATACAAGTTGGCCCCCAACTATAATGTTGCCGCCAACACCCCCGATTACGTGGTAGGCATGGGCTTGACCGCAGAAGCGGTAGCCAATAAATGGCACATCACCCGGGAAGAACAAGATGCTTTTTCACTTGCTTCTCACCAAAAAGCAGCCCGTGCTATTGACCTTGGCTTGTTCAAAGAAGAGGTTGTACCCGTTAAAGTAAAAGAAGTGTGGGTAGAAAACGACAAACGTAAAGAACGCGAAATGATCGTTGATACCGATGAAGGCGTGCGCCGGGATACGTCTTTGGAGGGCTTGGGTAAACTAAAACCGGCCTTTGCAATGGGCGGAACGGTTACAGCAGGCAATGCTTCTCAAACCAGCGATGGCGCTGCGTTCGTATTGGTAATGTCGGAAGAACTCATGAAAGCACTCGGATTGGAACCAATTGCGCGTTTGGCCGCATGCGCCGTAGCGGGCGTTGAACCCATTCACATGGGCATTGGTCCATGCGCTGCCATCCCAAAAGCACTCAAACAAGCAGGCATGCAATTGGGCGATATTGACCTGGTAGAACTCAACGAAGCCTTTGCAGCACAAGCTTTGGCCGTAATTCGCGAAACCGGATTGAATCCAGATGTAGTCAATGTAAATGGTGGCGCTATTGCTTTGGGCCATCCATTGGGCTGTACCGGGGCAAAATTATCGGTTCAACTCTTCAATGAATTGCGTCGACAGGATAAAAGATACGGTCTTGTTACGGCTTGTGTTGGCGGCGGACAAGGTATTGCGGGCATATACGAACGCCTGAATTAATTCGTTTTTGTACTATGCACCAACGCAGAAGGGATCTTGTCACACCACAAGATCCCTTTTTTCATACCACTCAAATACATTGATCCCAATCACCTTCCCTTATTTTTGCCGATAAAAACTGTCTACCTGCTATGCTTCGTTCCATCTTTACATGCATTTTTCCCTTCTTACTAAACCTCTCGTTGGGATACGCCCAGGGGTTTGTTGTAGAAAAAATGCCTACCAACATCAACTCAACCTACGATGAAATATCGCCCGTTCCAAGTAGGGATGGCAAAATCTTGTACTTTACCAGGGTAGCCTACCCCGATTTTAATCGAATTTTATTGCTCGATAGCACCGACCAATCAGGAGAAAAACCGGCTGCGTACCTGAATATCCTGGCTGATGCTTATTCCCAGATTGCAGGTTACCCGGTCTCAAATCCAGTATCGACGGGATTTAACCAGGATGTTTGGATCGCAGACATATCCGATTCAACCCAAGCACCCCGCATTTCGCATCCCGGATATCCATTAAATAATGCCTTGCCCAATAGTCTCGTAGCGATTACCCCCGACCCAAATGCCTTTTATATCATTAATCAATTCAAGATTAATGGAGATATGGAACGTGGCTTTTCACTGATACGCCAAAAACAAGATACACTTTGGGACTTCCCCGAACCGGTCACGATCAAGGACTATTACACCATTACCTCCGATGTAAGCCTTACCATGAGTTTCGACGGCAAAATACTGATCCTATCTGCCACCCGATTTGATTCAAAAGGCATGGACTTATACGTATGTTTTAAGACCGGAAACAATCAATGGAGCGCTCCTACGCACATGGGATCAACCATCAATTCCGACAAAAGAGAAACAACACCCTTTCTTTCAGAAGACCACACTACCCTTTTCTTTTCTTCCAATCGGTGGAATACCACGGGCGGCAATGATATATTCATGTCGAAACGCCTGGATGAAACCTGGACCAATTGGTCGGAACCCATCCGACTTACCGAACCGATCAACTCGAAGTACGACGAAAGTCAGCCCTATTTCAATATGACTTCGGGCTATCTATACTTTACCTCCAAACGAGATGGCAGCAGTGATATCTTCCGGGTCAAAATCGCGCCCCCTCAGCCCACCGAAATCATTGTAAATGGCCGGATCCTGAACAGCAAAACCAAGGAACTGGTAACCAATGCACAAGTACAGTATGGCAGTGAGGGCAATCCCGTAAATGCAATTACCGCTACCGACGGCTACTTTACCATCAAAATACCCAAAGGCATACGCGTAGATCTTACTGCTGCAAAGGATGGATTCCAGGGCATTACCAGTCCAATTGAATTCAGAAGAGACTACTACTTCTTCCGGGATCAGGAAATTGAACTACTGATCGAACCCCTTGAACCTGGTCAAACACCCACCACCCCGGCAATCCAAATACAAGCACCACCCGTTCAAACACAAACTCTACCCACCCCTCCCAAACCTGCATCTGTCTTTGACGAACCCCTGGTCATCAACAAAACCATCGAACTAAAGGCTATTTATTTCCAGCAATCCAAAGCCATTATCCTGCCAGCATCCTATGATGAACTTGGGCGCTTGAGTACATTACTCCAGGAAAACCCAAACTTGCATATCCGCATTGAAGGACACACCGACAATCAGGGCAACAAAGAGGAGTTAATTAAACTCTCCAGAGCCCGCGCCGAAGCGGTTAAAAAATATTTGACAGACAAAGGCTCTACCTCCGAACGTATTGAAACCGCAGGATTCGGCCCCGATTACCCCATCAGCACCGGAAGCGAAGAAGCAGAACGCGCCCTCAATAGAAGGGTAGAAGTACGCATCCTTAAACTTTAAACGCACATAACTACAGCACCATGCAACTATACAGCACCAACAACTCGGAACTGCGGGTCGATTTTAAAGAAGCCTTATTCAAAGGATTGCCCGACGACAACGGACTTTTTATGCCTTGTCTTATTCCCAAACTACCCGAATCCTTCATACAAAACCTACCGAACTATACATTCCCCGAAATAGCCTTTACGGTGGCCCATACTATATTACAAGGCGCTATACCGGAAGACGACCTCCAAGTCATCATTACCAGGGCGATCAACTTCCCGGCCCCGGTTGTAAAACTTACAACACACCAATACATCCTTGAACTCTTCCATGGCCCGTCCCTAGCCTTCAAAGACTTCGGCGCCCGCTTCATGGCCGAAACCATGTCATACTTCAACCGCTCAGAAACCAAAGAACTAGTCATCCTCGTCGCAACCTCAGGTGATACCGGCGGGGCCGTTGCGGCTGGATTTTACCAAACCCCCGGCATCAAAGTAGTGATCCTATACCCCAGCGGCAAAGTGAGTCCGCTTCAGGAAAAACAACTCACCACCCTCGGACACAATATTCAGGCGCTAGAAGTAAATGGCACTTTTGACGACTGCCAAGCCTTAGTAAAACAGGCTTTTTTAGATACGCAAACCCGAGACAACATCCGAGTGAGCTCAGCCAACAGCATCAATATCGCCCGGTTAATTCCACAGTCTTTCTATTACTTCGAGGCTTACAAGCAAGTAATCCAAGACTCACCCAACACACCCGTCTCCTTCATTATACCATCAGGCAACTTCGGCAACTTAACCGCAGGCATTTTAGCCAAACGCATGGGATTACCCATCCAGCATTTAGTGGCCGCCACAAACATCAACAACATAGTCCCGGAATACCTGAGCACTGGCAAGTACCAACCTCGCAGTTCAAAGCGCACCATATCCAATGCGATGGACGTAGGAAACCCATCCAACTTTGCCCGCATGGACAACTTATATGGTTCCACGTGGAACATTATGCAAGAACACATCAAGGGGTTCTATTTCACAGATGAAGAAACCGCTGACGCCATGCGTAGTGTACAAAAGGAATATAACTATACTTTGGATCCGCATGGCGCAGTAGCATATCTCGGCATGGCCGAATACCTTGAACTTTATCCAGACACAGCAGGTGTTCTTTTAGAAACGGCCCACCCCGCAAAATTCATAGAAGATGCTGAGGAAATACTTCACGAAAAAATAGCGATCCCTGAAGCACTAAAAAGTCTGGAAGAAAAGGAAAAGCACAGCATCCTAATGGAACCCGACTTTGGTGTATTCAAATCCTGGTTGCTGGAGCATTACTGATTGTTCCACGTGGAACATATAAAAAGGAGGTTCCGCGGAGGATCTCGGAGGTACGGAGTTACGCGGAGAGAAAAAGGGTTCTGGGAGAGAAAAAGGGTTCCGCGGAGGAGCTTGGAGGTACGGAGTTGCGCGGAGAAAATAATGGTTCTGGGAGAGAAAAAGGGTTCCGCGGAGGAGCTTGGAGGTACGGAGTTACGCGGAGAAAAAAAGGGTTCCATAAGAAGTTTAGAGTTAGTGATTGACACAGAAGAAATAAAAACTCCGCGTAACTCCGTACCTCCAAGCTTCTCCGTGGCACCTCCCTTATTCATAACAATGCTTTTACAAAAATAATCAATAAAAAGGGCGGACCCAACATCCACCCTTTTTACAAAACTAAACCGCTTTACGTTCCGAAATAACCCGCTCCAAAAACTGATCCAGCAAGCGATTAAAATCCGCGGGCTTCTCCATCATTGGTGCATGACCGCATTCATCAATAAAATGCAGTTCGGCATTCGGTAATAGTTCATTAAATTTTTCCGCTACAAAAGCAGGTGTCACATTATCCTGCTTTCCCCAGATGAGCAAAGTAGGCGCTTTCAGGTTATGCAACTTATCGCCCAGGTTATGACGCACTGCCGATTTTGCAGTAGCCACCACCCGGATCGCTTTGTTCCGATCGTTCACGATTCCAAACACTTCGTCTACCAATTCCTTGGAAGCAACCGTCGGATCAAAAAACGTATCAGCCGTTTTCTTTTTAATATACTCGTAATCGCCTCGTTTCGGAAATGCCGTACCAAAGGCACTTTCAAATAAGCCCGAACTACCCGTCAAAGTAACAGATGCAATTTTTTCAGGATGTGCCAAAGCGTATAATTGTGCGACGTGACCTCCCAGCGAATTACCCAGCAGATGCACTTGATCGTAACCTTTATAGTTTACAAACTTTGTAACAAACTCAACCAATCCCATTACCGAAACCTCAAAAATAGGCAACTCATAAATCGGCAGCATCGGTACGACTACGTTGTACCGATCCGAAAAATGCTTGATGATCCCTTCAAAGTTGCTTAACGCACCAAACAGACCATGCAACAGCATGAGGTTCTCTCCTTTAGTACCCGATTCGATGTACCGAAAACCTTGTTCTTCTTTAATCTCTACGTTCATTCGCCTGTGATAAAATGATGGAATGTCGGCAAAAGTAGTAAAAATAAAATTGATCCGGGCCCCTCAATTACAAAATGCAATATGGAGGCCTGCCATCATTACCGCAACTTAATTCCAATTCAGCAATTTAGGCTCTTAAGTTGTGGTTTCATAACTTTTGTTCGACATCTGGTAATTGACAAACAATACCATGCCCAACAACAATACCGCAACCGCCTGGTGGGCCACACCCAAATCAACCGGGATTTTTGCTTTGCAATTTATTAAAGTTACAATACCCAATGTTACCTGCGTGATCAGTACCCCAACCATGATCCAATTGGCGCGACGAAATAAAGGCGAAATGGCCTGGCGTTGCACCTGGTACACAAAGAACAAAACTAAAACACTCAACAAGTAGGCCGTGTTGCGGTGTAAGAAGTGCAGAAGCGCTGGCATAAACGAATGGGTGTCGTACTCAATGAACCGCGTAGCCTGCCAATTAGCCCCGTCCATCAATACCTCGGGAATAAAAGCCCCACCAATATCCGGCCAGGTCGGAAAAAACAAGCCCGCTTTGGTGCCCGACATCATAGCCCCCAAGGCCAATTGCACAAACGTCAGCAACAACAATCCGGTGCCAAATTGACGATACCGTTTATTCAAGTACGTTTCGGGTTTGGGCTGGTAGGCAATAAAGGTCGTCCACAACAAATAACTGAAAATAATCAAAGCCATCGTCAAATGCAAGGTCAGGTTGTACGCATTTACCCAGGGACGCTTAGTCAAACCACTCGCAACCATAATCCACCCGAAGAAGCCTTCCAAACCTGCCAACAAAACCACCACCACCATGCGCGGCAACAAACGACGCGAAAACATGCCTTTGTACAAAAACCAACCAAAAGGAATGATGAACACAAAAAACATGAGCCGCGCCCACAACCGATGGAAATATTCCCAAAAGAAAATAAACTTAAACTCCGACAACTGCATACCCGCATTGATGCGCTGATACTGCGGCGTCTGTTTATACAATTCAAATGCCGCTTCCCAGGCAGCCGTACTCAAGGGCGGAATTGTGCCCGTCACAATTTCCCACTTCGTAATACTCAGGCCACTTCCCGTCAGGCGCGTAATGCCCCCAATCACGACCTGCATAAAAACCATAATCAAACCCGCAATCATCCAAGCCTTCACAGCCTTGCTGATTTCAAAATCTTGCGTGTATCGAATCCCTTTAAAAATTGATGCCATGGCGTAGTTGTCCGTTATTTTTAAAACTTCAAACAAAAGTAAAACGTTTCCGTTGTCCACTTATCCCCATTGTTATAAGCTTTCATTGTTTTAAATCAGTTTAAATATCTAACCCAAGGGTTATCATCAGCGGTGTTAGTTTGTGAGTAACCTCATAACTTAACACTAAGTTAATATTACTAAAGCTAGTTACCAGCTTTATGCACCAGTTACCAAGGTTTTTTAAGCTTCATAGTCAGGTCATTGCGTGTTTATCCACCAGCATGTTAAGAACTATGCACAAAGTGGGTGTTTGTTTATTCACTTTGGCCGCGGCTGTTAGTAGGCGTTTGTTAAGTTAATGTTTCCTCACACCCCTTTTGCCCTTTTGCCCTAATGTGTGTAAATCGGGGTTTGCGATGTTGGCGACGGTGCATAACCCAGGGCTTTATACACAAGTTTTGCACCGTCTTTTTTAAAAGCATAGCTTGATTTACACCCCCTAATATATCTGCAAAAACAGAACGTTTGTAACTGTTTAAAACAAGATGTAGGGTGTGTTAACCCATTGATTTTTAAGGATTTGATGTTATCCACCCGCATTTTATTTTTTGCTTAATCCCACTTAAAATCAATAATTTTGTAAAACTTCAAACAATTTCCCTTTTTTCATCCACAAAAGTACTTTTTCCTGCATGTGTGGTCGTTATGCCTTGGCTCCAACCAAAAAACAAGTCGCCGAACAGCTGCAAGCATTTGAGCTGCCTGAAGACTTTCAACAACTTTTCAACATCGCCCCTACCCAGCGTGCATGGGTGCTGACCAAACGTTTGCAAAAAATGCAATGGGGACTGGTGCCGTCTTGGAGTAAGGACGGAATTAACCAGGGCAAAATGATCAATGCCCGCTCGGAGGAAATTGAAACCAAGCCCTCTTTTCGAGAAGCCATCCAATCGCAACGATGCCTTGTACCCGCCGATAGTTTTTACGAATGGCGGCTCGGGCCGGGCAAGCAAAAATTGCCTTACCGGATTTTACTCAAAAATGATCAACTGATGTGGATGGCGGGTATTTGGGAATGTTGGAAAAACAAAGACGAGACCTTGTACACATTTTCTATTTTGACCACGGGGCCCAACCAGGAAATGCAAACGCTGCACAACCGAATGCCCTTGATACTGCCCGATGCGGAACAACAACAATGCTGGCTTTCCGATACCAACTTTAAAGGCATCGAAGATTTACTCCATCCACCTTCCGATGGCATTTTAAAATATTACCGTGTTTCTGAAAAATTGAATGCCACTGGATCCAATGAACCGAGTTTGCAAGATCCGGTGCCGGATGTGTTGCGCTTGTTTGACTAAAATATTTTTACAAACTAACTTTTCGGTGTTCGTCCAAAAAAGTGCGCAAGCTGCTAAAGCTCACCGTTTGATGCATAAAATATCCTTGTGCCGCCGCCGCTTCTTCGTCGGTAGCGCCCAGGTGGTTGAGCATATTGGTCAGGTGCATTTTCATGTGCCCTTGTTGAATACCGGTAGTTACCAGTGAACGCACGGCACCAAAATTTTGTGCCAAGCCCACCGAAGCAACAATCGTCATCAATTCCGCAGCCGAAGGGTTACCCAACATTTCCAAGGAGCGTTTGGCAAGGGGGTGCAACTTGGTTAAGCCACCCACCGTCCCTAACGCCAACGGAATTTTTAGTTCAAATCGAAAAAGGTCATTTTGCACCGTGCATTTACTCAAACTGCGGTATTGGCCATCGCGCGCGGCATACGTGTGCCCGCAAGCCTCAATGGCCCGAAAATCATTGCCCGTCGCCAACACCACCGCATCAATTCCGTTAAAAATACCTTTGTTGTGGGTGGTTGCGCGGTAAGGATCTATTTCGGCAATCCGAACCGCAACGGCAAAACGGTGCGCCAGTTGATAAGCATCCATGCCCTGACTTTGAGCCAATTGGGCAAAAGAAGCAATGGGGCATTCTACCCAAGCATGCACGACGCACTCCGGCGTGTAGTTGGAAAGGATCGACATAATTACTTCCACATCGCGTTCCGTATCCGATAAATCCGGGAAAGTGGTCAAAAATTGTTCGAGCAGGGAAGCAAAACGTTCGAGGACGGTATTGATAAAATTAGCGCCCATGCTGTCGCAAGTTTCAAACGATGCGCGCAACTGGTAATATCCGGGCTCTAAATCTGTAAAATTGAGCAATTGAATATCCAAAATGCCGCCGCCGCGTTTTTCCATATTGGCCGTCAAATCTCCAGCGTTCGAAATCAGGTATTGTTTGATTTCCGGGAACAGTGCATTTATTTTTTCGGGCGCGCCATTCCATAAAAAATGGACCTGGCCTAATTTGGTCGTGCCCAACACCTGCGCATGAAATCCGCCCCGGTCCATCCAAAATTTGGCTGCACTCGAAGCTGCTGCCACCACACTGCTTTCCTCAATCACCATCGGCACGGCGTACAATTTTCCGTTAATTAAAAAATTGGGGGCCACGCTCAAAGGGAGGGGAAAATTTGCAATGGCATTTTCCGTAAATCCATCCAATACTTTTTGCTGCTGCTGGTCGGGGTGTTGCCAGGCCAGGATTTCTTGCTCTACTTCCATTGCATCGGTAAAAAAATGCGTGGCGAGCCATTGAATCTTTTCGCGCTTGGTCAGTTTGGAAAATCCGGAAATTGCTGTTGACATTGAATTCGCTCGTTAGGAAACTGGGATAATAGGATTTTAGGAAATTTGGGTGTTGCGATATTTTTTCAGCGGATTATTTCACCCGCAAAAAAGCTTGCGCGAGCGCCAAACCTTGTATTTGCAATTGCACAAAATGTTGCAGGGTTTCGTAATCGTCCTGCGCATATTTTAAAAAACCGGACGCTTGGCCAAACACCGCAGGCAACGGCGATTTTTTGATCAAATAATAGCCATCCAGAAAATCGCGGATGCCCCCCGAAATGATCAATTGTTGCACCTTGCATTTTTCGCCTAGTTCACTTACCGCTTCTTTTACATAAAGCAACATTTCTGCCGCAGTATGTCCGGTAGCAGCCAGCGAACCAAAAACGGATTTGTGCACTTCGCTGCTGCGCAACAATTCGAGTTTGGCAAAGTTGGTGCCACCCGCGGCCGCAAACTCAATCGCTTCAATCGGAAGCTGCAACAAAGCCTTCAAGCTTTCTGGCCCCATGCCTTGTCCCACTTCTTTCACAATCAGGCGAATGTCGAGTTTTTCCAATAAAGTTTCAATGGTTTGAAGGGACGAATGTGCAAATCGATCCCCTTCTGGTTGCAATGCTTCCTGCAAAGGATTTACGTGTACCATCAATCCATCGGCTTCCAGTTTTTTTACCAGCTCGCTTATTTTCGAAAATTGCTTGTCGTGAATCAGTTGTTCCAATTGCGCAATACCAAGGTTGGCATACAAGGGCACCGCATCGCCCATCCATTTGCGCACCGCAAAATCGGGTAAAAATTCGTCGCTGTTTAAAAGCTGCCGACAAGAGCCCAGGCCCATACCCATGCCAAATTCACCGCAGGCACGCGCCAGGTTTTTATTGATGGTTGCCGCCATGGCCGTTCCGCCCGTCATCGACGAAACCCAAAGCGGCGCGCGGAATGTTTTATGTAAAAATGGAAAAGGTGCTAAATTTTTTTCGTCGGGATGCGGTGCCAGCAAAGGTTCGTAATAAAACCGCTGGTTGAGTTCCTCGGATCCGACCCGACTTGCAAAGGCAAGCTCGATATGATCTTTTTTTCGGGTAACAGCCGTTGGATCATCATTTTGAACAGCCTTGATTGGATCAGATGTCATGTTTTAGAAAAATTTGTCAGGAGCAAGGACTGTTAACAATGCACCCCATGAAAAGTTGAGCAAAACAGGCAACAAAGCGCATTGTTTTAGACCTCTTGCGTAAACTGCAACACTTCTTCTACAAATCGGCGGTGGTTGGCCAAACGCGGCACCTTGTTTTGGTTGCCAAATTTTCCGCGCGCCCGCATCCAGCGCATAAAAGTGCCTTTAGGTACGGTTCGCAAACGCAATTGATCGAGCGCCATGCCTTTAAATCGTTTTGCCTCATAGTCCGAATTAATCCGTTGCAAGGTTTCATCCAACAACTGATTAAATTGTGCTAAATCGCCCGGTTCCTTTTCAAATTCTACCACCCATTCATGTCCGCCCTTGCTGCGGTTGTTTTCACCAAAATAAACGGGCGCCGCCGTGTATTCATTCACCACGACATCCATTTGTCGGCAAGTTTCGGCAAGCGCTTTGTCGGTATCGCCTACCATCACTTCTTCCCCAAAAGCATTAATAAATTGTTTGGTACGGCCGGTAATTAAAAAGCAATGTGGGTTTTTTCGGGTAAATATCAGGGTATCGCCGGGCATGTAGCGCCATAGTCCGCTATTCGTCGTAATCAACATGGCATAATTTTTCCCAATTTCTACATCCGCAAGGGTTACCGTGCGCGGAAACTCCTTGTCCAATTCTTCAATGGGTAAAAATTCGTAAAAAATACCATTGTCGGCAAACAGCAACATATCGTGTACGCCCAGGTCGCATTGCGCGCCAAAATACCCTTCCGAGGCATTGTAAATTTCCTGGTACACAAAATTATCGCTCGGAATGAGCGCATGAAATTTTTGTCGATGCGGTTCAAATCCCACGCCCCCATGCATGTATGCCTGCAAGTGAGGCCACACTTCCAGGATATTCGATTTGCCCGTTTTTTCCAAAATCATCCGAAATAACACGATAATCCAGGTAGGCACTCCGCCAAACATCACGATATCATCCTGCTTACTGATCACCGTAGCAATTTGATTAATTTTATCTTCAAAATTGGGTTGTAGCGCAATATCAAAATCGGGCGTATAAAACATGCGGCCAATCGCGGGCATGTGAAACGTCAGCAGCGCACTAATATCACCAAATTTTGTTTTCGGGTATTCTTCCAAAGATTCGTAACTACCAGGCAACACCAAATTGCGCCGCCGAAAAACTTCCATATCCGGCTTGTTGTGGTACAACAAAGCCAAGGAATCCCAACTACCCGCAATGTGGCAAGCGTATAAATTGGCTTCAGGAATAGGAATAAATTTACTTTTTTCACTGGTCGTTCCGCTGCTCTTGCTGTACCAGTTTACCTCCCCAGGCCATAGCACATTTTGTTCGCCGCGCATCATGCGGGCAATTGGACCTTTTAAACCTTCATAGTCTTGCATGGGAACCGTTTTGGCAAACGATTCCGCGTTACGAATGGAAGAAAAGCCATGCTTTTTTCCATATTCCGTGTCTTTGCCGGCATCGAGCAAAGTATGAAGCCAACGTTCCTGAGCTTCCTCTGGTCGTAGCATATACCCTTCGATACGCCGCATGCGCATTCGTAAAAATTGTTTTACGAGTTCATTGACCAACCATTTCATGTATCGGGGATGATCGTTATTGCTGTATTACCGAAAGGCGAAAATAGAAAATAAGACCGAACTAAACACCGAAGCTTGTGTACAAGCAAAAAAATGGGCGATTTGAGGACTACCTTTGCACCAAATATAAACATAATTATGCGATCTATGGACATCGCAATTATTGGTGGAGGGGCTGCTGGTTTTTTTTCCGCCATTACTTGTGCAATAGCCATGCCTCAAAGTCGGGTTACGATTTTTGAGCGGGGCAAATCGGTGCTCGAAAAAGTGCGCATCAGCGGCGGCGGTCGTTGCAATGTAACGCATGCCTGTTTCGATGCCAAAACCCTGGTGCAGTATTACCCCAGGGGTAGCCGCGAATTATTGGGCCCTTTTATGCAATTTGGACCGCAACAAACCATCGAATGGTTTCAAAAACGGGGCGTTACCCTAAAAACAGAAGCCGATGGGCGGATGTTTCCTACCACGGATAATTCCCAAACGATTGTTGATTGCTTGCAAAAGGCCGCGCAACAAGCCGGGGTTACTGTACGTACGCATACCCGGGTAGAAAAAATTTTTTTAGCTGCTGATAAAAAAAATTTTCAGCTGCAAGTTCAAGGCGAAGCCAAATCGCTTTCTTTTTCAAAAGTACTCATCGCGACAGGTAGCAATACCGCCATTTGGGAAATGTTGCAATCGTTGGGACATACCATTGTGCCGCCCGTTCCGTCTTTGTTTACATTTAATATAAAGGATCCGCGCATCCTGGATTTGATGGGGATTGCCGCGGCGCATGCACAAGTACGGGTGCCAGGTACCAAATTGCAATCGGAAGGCCCGTTGCTCATCACCCACTGGGGCATGAGTGGCCCGGGCATTTTGCGTTTGTCGGCCTGGGGCGCGCGGGCCTTGGAAGCCCATGCCTACCAATTTCCGCTAGAAGTTAATTGGCTGGGCCGCCTGGATGCCGAAGCGATATCCGATCAATTGCAACAGCAAAAAATGGAACATGCCAAAAAATTAATTTTTGCCCGACCGCTTTTTGAGTTGCCTGCACGTTTGTGGGAAAGATTGGTGACGGCAGCCGAAATTCCGGATACCCTGCGTTGGGCCGATTTGGATAAAAAACGCCTGCAAAAACTGATCACCCAATTATCGGCTGGAAATTTTTCGGTAAAAGGAAAAAGCACGTTTAAAGAAGAATTTGTGACCGCTGGAGGCGTGGCGCTCAATGAGGTCAATTTTAAAACTTTTGAAAGCAAAAAAGTGCCGGGTTTATACCTGGCAGGTGAAGTGTTAGACATTGATGCCATCACGGGCGGATTTAATTTTCAAGCTGCCTGGACCGGTGCCTGGATTGCGGGCAATGCAATGGCCCAAGCTTTGATGCAGGAATAAGCACTTCTTTAAGTATTACCACCATTTTCGATCCCATAAATGCCAGTATCTTTTACCTTTGCCTTTTATTTTGCCACATAAAGTGCCTTTTTCATGAGCGAAACCCTTTCGATTGTTATACCGGCTTATAATGAAGCCCGAACAATCCATTTAATTCTCGATAAAGTAAAAAATGTTGAACTGGTCCAGGGGATACAAAAAGAGATCATTATCACCAACGATTGTTCAAAAGATGATACGGAAGGCGCAATTCAGCGTTATATGGCCGCCAATCCGGAATTGAACATTCGATATTTGAAACACGAAGTAAATCAGGGCAAAGGCGCGGCACTGCATACGGGCATCCAACATGCTTCGGGTAAATACTTGATTATTCAGGATGCAGATCTGGAATATGATCCGGCGGAGTACAATATTTTGTTGCGCCCCATTTTGGATGGGTACGCCGATGTAGTGTACGGCTCGCGCTTTATGGGCGGTCGGCCACACCGAATTTTGTTCTTCTGGCACAGTATCGGGAATAAATTTTTAACCACCCTGTCCAACATATTTACCAACCTCAACCTTACCGATATGGAAACCTGCTACAAGCTGTTCCGTTCGGATATGGTGAAAGGTTTGAAACTCAAGGAAAAACGTTTCGGATTTGAGCCGGAGGTAACTGCCAAAATTAGCCGCATCCACGATGTGCGTATTTACGAAGTGGGCATCTCTTATTACGGTCGATCCTATGAAGAAGGAAAAAAAATTGGTGCAAAAGATGGTTTCCGCGCCATTTATTGTATTTTAAAATACAATCTTTGGGCTAAATAAATTCTTTTTTTTCAACAAATCGCCCAAATTTTATATTTTTTAGGCCTTAAAAAGGATAAATCTTACCGGATTTATCCTTTTTTTATTTTTATAAAATGTTGTAAAACAGCATTTTAATATTTTATTTGATACTTTTATACCTTTTTTTTATACTTAACAAATACTGTTTTTTGTCCTTTGCAAGCCAGGCAACCTGTTGCACTTTTGTATCATCAATAACAACAAAGCGAAGCAATAAAGCACACGCTGACAGGATTGATACCAACTTCGAAACTTTTCATGAGATTATATACGGGAAACCGGCGCGATGCAAACGAGCATCGCGCTTTTTTTTTATCCATCCCTCAAATCCATTTAAATCTGGGTATATCCGGGTTTTTATTTGCTGGATTTTGGTGTAACGCGTTTTTTTATTTCTATTTTTCTTTAGTTTACAAACTTTTTAATCAACAAATCGTAAAAATTTTAGCATAGCTTTAATGTAAGACATTATAAATGAATAAGTTGTGTTTTTAAATAGTTTTTACGTATAAAAAAACTGTTCAACAAAACCTAAATAATGTTCTTTACGGGCCAGTGTTCTTGCTGCACTTTTGTATCATCAAGAACGACAAACGCAGTCAGGTACATGAAAGCGGCCAAACTTGATACCAACACTGAAACTTTTCATGAGATTATATACGGGAAACCGGCGCGATGCAAACGAGCATCGCGCTTTTTTTTTGTACCTACCATGCGGTCCACGCTTTCAAATCAACGGTGGTCGCTATCACGCAAAATAAATTGAAAATAACACATACTTTAAAGTAATTTTTTTCAACAAAAAGACTTTTTAATTTTGAAAAAATAAGGCTTAAATAGTTGATTTACAAAAAAATATATTTTTAAAGGCACTGTTTTAAAGATTAAAATAAAAAAACAAAACCTGAATTTTGTTCTTTCCAAGCCGATGTTTGTGCTGCACTTTTGTATCATCAAGAACGACAAACGCAGTCAAGTAAATGAAAGCGGCCAGACTTGATACCAACACTGAAACTTTTCATGAGATTATATACGGGAAACCGGCGCGATGCAAACGAGCATCGCGCTTTTTTTTTGTGGTCTCCACGGCTGACATCGCTAAAGTTTTTTTGCCAAAAAATTTGCATTCGGTTGATCCAAGTGCAGGCCTGTAACTTTTCCTTTTTCATCCAATATAAACAAGACGCTAAATCCGTTTGCATCTTTCAGTTTGAACCGCAAGTCAGCATCTGGAAGCAGGGTATAGGGCGGCTGATTGGGCACAATGAGGATCAGTTTACTTTGGTTGGTTTCAACGGTAAGCGAAAGGTCCAGGTTTTCAATTTTGTATTTTCCGGCAAGTTGTTGTAAAAAGATCGGATCTGATAAACGAGAAGGCGCAAGTTTTACAAAATGAATATCGGCTGAAAGCGGATCTGGTGCAGTACTGAGCTGGTAAATTTGCCCGTTGTTGTCCGTTTGAAAATTGATCATAAAACTGATTCCTAATAAAGAATCGGTCGCCCGGAAAACATCATAATGCCAATGCTCCATTGATAAATTAAAGGAATTAAAATATAATTGCAGTTTACCGTCTGTTTTTTTAATTTCTATTTTTCCATAACCGGGATGCTCAAAAACACCCGTGTACGCTTCCAGATTTTGGCTTGCTTTTGTATTTAAAATTTTGGCCGGAACCTGTTTTTTATCCCCTTGTGTTGCGTCCGCTTCTTGCGTTCTCCCAAAATTCCGGGTAGCCCAATCGGTATATTCCAGATCTAAAAACAGATCTGTAGCATAACGCGCCAAGGTTGAAGGCACGGTGCTGGCATTTTGATTGCTTAAAATCACGAGGCCAAAATCTTTTTCGGGCACCAAATACACCAGCGCGGTAAATCCATCAATATTGCCGCCGTGTTCTACAATTCGAATCCCTTTTTGGCGATAAACAAACCAGCCTAAAGCATAGGAAGGATCGGTAAGTTCGGGCGATGTAATAAACATTGCATCCAGCATCAGCATTTGCGGGGTATGCAGGCGTTTTAGTTCTCGATCGCTGACGATGCGTATGTCGCCCAATTTCCCATCACTCAAGTGCAAGCGCACCCACTGCAACATGTCCGTCGCCGTCGAATTGATACTTCCTGCCGGGCCAATGGCATCCAGGTTGCGGTAGGGCAACAGCACATTGTGTTTTTCTTCCAAAGAATACGCTTTGGCGGCCTCTTTGTATTTGCCCAGGCCGGCAACCGAGGTATTTGAGTTTTTCATGCCCAAAGGTTGAAAAATCTCCGTTTCCACATAATTTTCCCAGCGGGTACCCGTAACACGTTCCACCAAATAACCGGCCGTCATAAACATCAGGTTATTGTACTGCCAGGTCGTACGTAAGGGTTTGTTGGGCGGCAAAAATTGCAAGCGCTCAAAAATTTCTTTGCGTGAAAAGTTCGAACCGTACCACATCAAATCATGGCGGGGCAACCCCGAGCGGTGGCTTAAAAGGTCCAACGCATTCATCGATTGGGTAGCAAATGCATCGTATAATTTAAAATCTGGAAGATATTGTACGATCGGTTTTTCCCAATCGAGCTGATCACGGTCGGCCATGATGCTCAAACAAAGAGACGTAAATGCTTTGCTGGAAGAGCCAATGGCAAATTGTGTGTTGGCGGTTACGGGCAATTTGTTTTCCAGGTCACGGTAGCCAAATCCGTCGAGCAGGATGGTTTTTCCATCTTTTACCATCCCAATCGCAAGTCCCGGTGTATTTTGTTGTATCCGCAGCGAATCGACTAAATGCCGGAAACGTTCGAGCTTGGATTGTGTTTGAACCTGGTTTTCAAGCAGTTTTGAAGCGCTTATTTTGGTGACCTTCGTCGGGAGGAATTGTCCGCTTTGCATAAAGGTTCCTGATAAAATGGCGGCTTGTTCATCAAATGTTCCCGAGAAGGAGGCCGAACCGGGCACTTCAGGCAATTTGAACTGCGCCTTCTTCCCATCAATCACCAATTCGGCTAATTTCATCCCTTTTACTTTTTGTAACGGGATATCCAGGGTGCCCGACCATGTATTTTGTACAAAAGTTAAGTGGAGGGTGATGGCAAGTTGCATCCCGGGCAACTCAATCGCACCTTCCCAATCGCCTTCATAATTGGATTGCGCTTGTAACGAAGTAAGGCTCAGAAAAAGCGCGCATGCTAAAGCTAAAATAAAATGTAGTGTTTTTCTCATATGATTTGGTCGTTGATTCGATACAAATAAATAAAAAAAGCACGGTGTTGGCCGTGCTTTTTCGATGTAAGTCTTTATAAAGGAGATGGGTTGTTGAAATTTAGCGCAACACCGAAACGGGCATGCCTACATCGTAATTGCCTTTAATGACCGGACTTTGGCGGTTACCCGTGTAGTCGCGTACATTGGTAAAAATATAATTGTAAATTTCCTGTACGGTAACAATTTTATCATGGTTCAGATCGGCTTCTCCTTTTAAGCCGCGAATCAGAAAATGGCTAAAAACGCCCTGGCGCAAGCCCGATGATTCCAGCGATGTTTCTTCTGATTTGGACGACATGATCAGGGCGGTGCCGGAAACAGATTTTGATAAGGCGGAGTAAAATTGTACCAGGGCAGGTTCCGTTTCACCCGAGCGCATGGCCAACAGGCTGCCTGAGTGGCAAGCATCGGCCAGGCAAAGCTTAAAGCGCGCTTTGCTTTTTGCAAAAATCGCGGCAATTTCTTCGTGGGCAATCTTGTTGTTGTACCCGTCAAAATCGATGGGCAGGAAGGATCCGTTCAAACCGTGGCCTGAAAAATAAAAAATAACCAGGTCGTTCGGGCCCGCCATTTCAAAAATTTCCGAGAGCGACGTAATGATATTTTCTTTGGTGGCTTCTTCGTCAATCAGGATGCGCACCTGATCATCGGGCAGTGCTCCGCCTTCCAGACTTTTTAAAAATGCATAAAAACGGTATGCGTCATCATCGGTGTAGCGCAAAACAGGCATGTGGTCGTAAGCAGCAACACCCACCACAACGGCCCAAATTTTTGTGTTGGCAAAAGCATTTTCCGGCGCATCCGGCGTAACGGGGGGCGCCGTGGTAGGTTGTTCGGGCGTGTCGGTACTCACCACGGGCTGGTAATCGCTTGGTGCATTTTTACCCTGGTATTCTCCGGCCTTCCAAAAACCATTAATTTCGGTGCCGTCATGCAAAAAAAGCACGCCCTGACCGTCAAATGCGCCATCGGCCCATTCGCCCAGGTACCGATCGCCATTGGCATAGGTGCAAGTGCCTTTTCCGTGTGGGTGTTTATCTTTAAAACTGCCCACATATTTTGCAGAGCCTTCCTTATAAATATAGGTGCCCGAACCATTTTCGCAATTGCCTTGTATGCAGCCAACTTTGCCGCTTACTGTCAGGCTAGAGCCAATAAACTCGCCCTCGCTCCATTCACCAGTTTCCGTTTCGCCATTTTTCAAAAAACGGGTGCCTTTTCCGTGCGGAAAGTTATTTTTAAAGTCCCCGACATATTTGTCGCCATTGGCAAAATAAAAGCTGCCCGCGCCATCGTATTTGCCCTCAACAAAATTGCCCTCAAATTTGCTGCCATCCGGGTAAGCCAAAATACCCGCCCCGTTTTTACAATCGCCCGATAAGCAACCCGACTGGATATTGGTTCCATCATCGAGTTTTTCCTCTTTTTTATGGGCAATATAGTCCTCCAAAATTTTTCCAGTTTCATCTACCGGTTTTCCTTTTAGCCACAGGCCGGTGCGTTTGGTACCGTCCGAATACGTTTTGGTGCCCCGGCCATCGGGGTAACGATGTTTCCATTCGCCACTATATTTGCTGTTGTCGGTATAATAACACACACCGACGCCATTGATTTCCCCATTTTTGAAATCGCCCGTGTATTTTGCGCCGGATGGATATAGGTAAGTGCCTTTTCCGTTTTTACAGTCGCCGCTAATACATTGTGCATCAGCGAGCATCGGAATAATAGCAAACAAGACAAACAGGAGGTAGTATTTCATTGTGTAGATAAAGCGAAAGTGTACAGGACCATTTAAACCCCGAAAGGTGGGAAATATTGTGTTTTTATCGATCATTTGAAAACTACTTTAATTTAACGGCAGTACAAGGAAGCGCAGTACCTTTGCGTTTTAGACTTTGATTTGTTTTCATCGTTTTTTATTCAATCGTATTCCCATGGCGCGTTCCAATCGTTCGCAGGCAATTTTACAGTTTGGTTTATTTTGCGGCATTTTACTGTTTGTCAATATTTTGGCGAATAGCTTCCACAGCAGTCTGGATTTAACGGAAGAAAAGCGTTTTACCCTCACGGACCCGACCCGCGCGATGCTACGTGGTTTAAAAGACCGCATTTATGTACAAATTTTGCTGGACGGCGAATTTCCTGCTGGTTTTAAGCGCCTTCAAACGGCCACCCGCGAAATGCTCGATGATTTTCGTTCAGAAAGTGGCTACATCGACTACCAATTTGAAGACCCATCGGAAGGTACGGTTGAACAAATCAACGAACGCCGCAAAGCACTTGCTGCCGATGGTATTGTGCCCATGAGTTTACGCCTTGCCGATCAAGGCGAAACCAGCCAGAAAATAATTTACCCGGTAGCCATTATCCATTATGGCAGCCGCAAATTGATTGTTCAATTGCTCGAAAACCAATCAGCCAGCCTTTCCCCCGAGTTGGTGATTAATAATTCGGTGAGTTTGTTGGAGTACAAATTTGCCAACGGCATCAAAAAAATCCTGTCGTCCAGTCGGCCTATTATTTTATACACCCAGGGACATGGCGAGTTAACGGAATTGCAAACCAAGGACCTGGATAAAAGTTTGCGCCAATATTACGATACCGATCGGATTTTGCTCGATTCGGTGGTGCAAATCAGTCCCGAAAATTGCGCGTTGGTGATTGTTGCCAAACCACGCGGCACTTTTTCGGAAAAAGACAAATTCAAACTCGATCAGTATGCCATGAACGGCGGAAAAATTATTTGGCTGATCGATCGTTTGGGCGTGGATTTGGACAGCATGGGAATCAACGGGCGTTTTGTGCCCACCGATTATCCCTTGGCCATTGAGGATATGTTGTTTAAATATGGTGTGCGTATTCAGCCCGATTTGGTATTGGACATGGAATGTACCAAAATTCCGCTTCGAGTGGGAAATATGGGAGGTGCGCCCCAGCTGGAGTTGTTCGATTGGTATTACCACATTGCGGCCCAGCCCAAGGGCAAACATCCGATTGTAAAAAACCTTGACCGGGTAGAGCTCGATTTTTGTTCGTCGATTGATACCATTCGAACCAAAACCCCGATTAACAAAACGATTTTGATCAGTTCAAGTCGTTACAGCCGATTAAATTTCAGCCCGGTAGATTTAAATTTTGAAGTTTTAAAGTATGATCCCGACCCGAGCAAGTTTGATAAGGGTCCACAGACCTTGGCCGTATTGCTCGAGGGTATTTTTCCTTCCAATTTTGAAAATCGGGTTTCGGAGGAAATGGTCACCGGGCTCAAAAAAATCGGAATGGAATTTCGCAACCAAAGTGTTCCAACCAGGATGCTGGTGGTAAGTGATGGCGGGGTGGCGGCCAATTTTATCCGGGATCAGGCACAAAAAGAATGGTTGCCCCTGGGTTTTAACCGTTTTGAAAAAATCACGTATGCGAACAAGGATTTTATGCTCAATTCGATTGAGTATATCATTGATCCGAAAGGGGTAATTGGTGCGCGTACCAAGGAAGTAAAATTGCGTTTGTTGGATACCGTGCGGGCCAACGCAGAAGTTAATTTTTGGCGGGGCATCAATATCGGGATTCCCTTGTTGTTGCTTGGTTTGTTTGGGTTTATCTTTATGTGGCTGCGCAAACGGCGGTACGCTTCCTAAAAAAGCTTCATTTGTATGATAAAACGTGTTGTCAAGCTCACTTTTCGGCCGGAAGCAGTAGATGCTTTTATTTCGGAGGTTTTTGAAAAGAGCAAAGTACAAATTCGGGCATTTCCGGGGTGTTTGCACATGGAACTGCTGCGCAATATTGCCGTGCCCAATGTGTTGTTTACGTTGAGTATGTGGGAAAACGAATTAGCGCTGGATACGTATCGGCATTCTGAATTATTTAAAGAGACCTGGGCAAAAACCAAGGTGCTGTTTTTGGAAAAAGCGGAAGCCTGGTCGACGGAAGTGTTGGATCATCCTGAATAAACATGACCACATAAAGATACCCTGTACGTATGACAAACACTTATTTTCAATGGAGGGGCGGACGCTTGGCGCTTTTGTCCCTGGTCCTCCTAAGTATGGCTTTTCGGTTTTTGCCGATCGGTTCAAAATCCCCGTTGCCAGTCGACCCGGAAAAAACGGACGCCTGGGGATTTTTCGCCCATAAACGCATCAACCGCCTGGCGGTACTCACGTTGCCGCCCCAGATGATGGTGTTTTTCAAACCCAACATTGACTATATCACCGACCATGCCGTTGACCCCGATATGCGTCGGTACGCCACCCGCTTTGAAGCGCCCCGGCACTATATTGATTTGGATAATTACGGTCCGCCGTTCGATGCCTTACCCCGTACCTGGTTGGAGGCGATGATAAAATATACGGATTTGTGGGTAGTGAGCCCTGCTGGTGACACCGTATTATTGTACGGAAAAACCGTGCCCGTGCCAGACCAGCAAATGAAGGCGTACAAAAACTTTTTTGCGCGCCAGGTTTTGCCCCATTATTACGACAATACTGAAACCGTGGAAGCCGATTCCTTGACGGCTTTTGTGCAAGCGCGCGGCTTGAATTTTCAACCGAGTGCGGCTTTTTTTAAAGACCATCTTTCCGAACACGGAATTGTGCCCTGGCATTTGCAAAAAATGCAGCGCGACCTGACGGAGGCGTTTCGGCGCCGCGATGCCAAGCGTATTTTGCGTTTGGCCGCCGATTTTGGGCATTACATAGGCGACGCGCACGTGCCCTTGCACACATGTAGCAATTACAATGGTCAAAAAACGGGTCAGCATGGTATTCATGGTTTTTGGGAAAGTCGCATACCCGAATTGTTTGCCGATGAAACCTATGATTATTTGGTTGGAAAGCCGAGTTATCTTGAAAATACCAGCGATTTTTTCTGGAATACGGTTTTTGAAAGCAACAGCATGGTGGATAGTGTGTTAGATATTGAACGCGCCATGCGCCTGAGTTTTCCGGAAGACCGGCAGATGTGTCCGGACATGCGCCTTGGGGTGATGGTGCTTGCGCCTTGCCGCGATTTTGCAGATGCTTACCAAAAAGCACTTTCCAATATGGTGGAACGGCGCATGCGTGCAACCATCCATGCCGTGGGTAGCGCCTGGTACACCGCCTGGGTAGATGCGGGACAACCCGACCTTTCCAACATGGAGGCACCTTTGCAAACGGAAGTCGATTTGGAGGATGAGGCTGCCCTCAAAAAAGCATTTCAGGCGGGCAAAATTCAAGGCCGGCCGGAGGATCAATAAAATTGGTCAAGTTATTAACAATCAATCACTTGTCGGGGTAGACCCGCACAACCCGTTTTTATATGACCTTAGTGGAAGAATTCAATGATTACCGCGCCAAAATGAACGAGCGCATTTTGGCCAATGACAACAAAGTAATCAAGCGTTTTTGGAGTTTGGATAACCAAACCTATCAGGAAGGTGCCCTGGATGTTAAAACGAAAGAGATGTTGGGCCTGGTTGCTTCCATGGTATTGCGGTGCGATGATTGCATCAAATACCACTTAGGCAAATGTTATGAATTAGCCGTGACCACCGACCAGATTTTCGAAATTTTCGCAGTTGCCAATATGGTGGGTGGGTCAATTTGTATTCCACATACGCGCCGGGCGGTAGAATATTGGGAAGCTTTGCAGGCGCAATAAATTTTCCCAGTACGTCTTAATCTACATACACCACTTTCCGCAGCAACCGCAATCCAACACCGATTTCGAGGGTCGTGTTGCGGATCCGGCGTTCTGATATAGATAAGGTAGTGCCTGGAAAATTAGGATTGATGACGTTGTTAATTGGCCCTTGCCGGTATTGCAGGGTAACATCGGGATGGAGCGAAACTTTGAGTTCGGCACCGATTACTTCGCCCAAGGGAAGTTCAATACCACCGCCCAGGGAAACACCGCCAATCAGTTTTCTTACCCCATCTTCAAAGGGGTAAAATGCTGGATTGGCTTTTGCATTCGGCAATTCACCCAGGTTGGTGCTGAGGGTGTAATCACCGCGCAAACCTGCGAAAAAATAATAGCGTGCACGTTCGTTGTTCCCCAGAGGGTATTTCTGTTTGGCACCCAAAATGAGCGACAAATTTCTGAATTCGAAGCGCTCTGTGGTGAAACTGGAACCAGGAAGCCCCGAATTTACATTGTAAAATAAAAAACGAACAGCACTTCCTTTTACGTGGTAACCCATTTGTATAAACAAGGAACTTCGATCTTCGTCGTTGTTGACCGACTCAATGGCAAGGGCAAAATGCGAGGCCAAAAGTACTTGTCGATCAAAAGAGTTATCCCATTTCTGGGTACCCAGGCTAAGGCCGCCTTGAAAAACATAAGCGGTTGATTGGGCCTTTATTGATCCAAAAAAGCATCCGCCGAACAATATTAGTAGTAAGAATCGCATTGTTTTGCTGTTTTGAGCGCAAAGTACTGCATTTGTCACAAAAATTTGCAACAGCCCCCTGAACCAGCCTACCTTTGGGCTGTTTGCTTGCTAACAGATTAGAAATGAACCAAGATTTGATGACTGACACCCCTATTTTTGAGCATTTTGCCTATCAAAGACCGGATATGGTTGCTGTAGAGGCCGAATTTAACACCCAATTGTTGCAATTTGAAACCGCCGAAGGTTTCGATGCACAATATGCAGCGCTCCAAGCATTGAATACACAGCGCGAGGAGTTCTGGACGATGTACAATTTGAGCTATATTCGACACAGTTCCAATACCAACGATGCTTTTTACGAAGCAGAAAATGATTATTTTGATACGCAGCTGCCTGCTTATGAGGCATTGAACAATCGTTTTTTTAAAGCCCTGATCGCTACGCCCTTTCGCGAAGCCTTGGAACAAAAATTTGGGAAACAGCTTTTTACCCTGGCTGATCTGGCGCTTAAAACATTTAAACCGGGTATAGAATCGGCCTTGCAAAAAGAGAACGCGCTGAGTTCGGAATACACCAAAATTAAGGCCCAGGCGAAAATTGAGTTTGAAGGTACGACCTATAACCTGAGCAATATTCAGCCCATTGAATTGTCGGACGATCCCAAAACACGGCGTGCAGCCATGCAGGCGCGTTGGCAGTTTTACGCCGCACAAGCGCCCGTAGTAGAAGGCATTTTTGATGAAATGGTGCACTTGCGGCATCAAATTTCGCAGGATCTGGGCTACAAAAATTTTGTGGAAGTGGGTTATGCGCGCATGCGCCGCTCCGATTATACCCCAGACATGGTGGCCAATTACCGCAAACAAATTCGGGAATTGATTGTACCGCTGGCAGGCGAATTGTACGAACGGCAGCGGGTGCGTTTGGGTTTGGAGAAAATGACTTATTACGACGAGGAGTATAAATTTACCTCCGGCAACCCCAAGCCCATCGGTACGCCCGAAGAAATTGTAGCCAATGCGGCCAAGATGTACCATGCCCTTTCGCCCCAAACAGATGCGTTTTTCCAGTTTATGCAAAAAACGCATTTGATGGACCTCGTCAACCGCGATGGAAAAGCGCCCATGGGATATTGTACTTATTTGGGAAAATACCAGGCGCCGTTTATTTTTTCAAACTTCAATGGTACCAGTGGGGATATTGATGTGTTGACGCATGAGGCCGGACATGCATTTCAGGTATGGTCGAGCGGACAACAATTTGAATTTGACGAATACCATTGGCCCACCAGCGACGCGGCAGAAATCCACTCGATGAGCATGGAATTTTTTACCTGGCCCTGGATGGAACTGTTTTTTGGTCCGGACACCGAAAAATACCACTTTATGCATTTAGGTAACGCGATCCAGTTTTTGCCTTATGGTGTAGCAGTGGATGAGTTTCAGCATATTGTGTATGAAAATCCGGACATGACGCCAGCCGAACGCAATGCGGCCTGGAGCGCCCTTGAAAAAATTTATTTGCCCCACCGCAATTACGACGGCAATACCTTTTTGGAAAATGGTGGTTATTGGCAAAAACAGGGGCATATTTTCAACTCGCCCTTTTATTACATCGACTATACGCTTGCCCAGATTTGTGCATTTCAGTTTTGGGTGCGCGATCGCCACAACCACGCCGATGCCTGGAAAGATTACGTTGCACTTTGTCAGGCAGGTGGCAGCAAATCCTTTTTGGACCTGGTAAAATTGGCCAATTTGCGTTCGCCTTTTGAAGATGGCAGTGTAGAAAGTGTGGTTGGTGAAATTCGCAAGTTTTTTGCCTCGGTGGATGACACCAAATTTTAATTGTTTCAACCCTTACAAACGATAGACGATGCGTACGATCTGCTGCTTATTTATTTTTTTAATGGCTTCTGCTTTTATGCCCATTCAGCCGGTTGCAGAAGGGCCGGCCTTGAAATTGGCGTTGCTGAAATATGCTGGCGGGGGCGATTGGTACAACGATGTAAACTCGCTTAAAAACCTGGCAAAGTTTTGCAACGAAAACCTCCGCACGAATTTTGATCTGGAATACGCAACGGTAGAACCGGGCAGTGCCGAACTTTTCAATTACCCTTTGGTGTATGCGACGGGGCACGGCAATATGTTGTTCAGTGATTTGGAAGCCCGAAATTTACGCGCGTACTTGGAAGGCGGTGGTTTTTTGATGCTGAACGACGATTTTGGGCTGGATCCTTTTGTGCGCCCGAGCATGAAAAAGGTGTTTCCGGAGTTGGATTTTGTGGAGTTGCCTTTTAGCCATCCCATTTACCACCAACGGTATGACTTTAAAAATGGCCTGCCCAAAATTCACGAGCATGATGGAAAACCTGCGCAAGGCTTTGGCCTGATTTGGCAAGGCCGTCTGGTTTGTTATTACGATTTCGAAACCGATCTCGGCGATGGCTGGGACGATGTACACAATGACCCACAGGATTTGCGGACGAAAGCGTTGCAAATGGGGGCTAATATTGTGCAATTCGTATTTGGAGTGCAATAAGAGGGGAAGGGTTCCACGGAGGAGCTTGGAGGTACGGAGTTACACGGAGGTTTAAATTTTCTCCGCGTAACTCCATACCTCCGAGCTACTCCGCGGAACCTTTTTTTCTCCGCAGAACCCCTTTTCTCCGTGAAACTCCATACCTCCGAGCTCCTCCGTGGAACCCCTTCCCCTCTCAAATTACAAATTCTCCAAAAAAAATCGCTCAATTTTCTCAAACAAATGCACCCGGTCTTTCCCCAACACATTGTGCAGGTGCTCCGGATATACAAAATAGTCGATTTGTTTGTTTTTTTCAACACAGCGTTTGATGTAGCGCAGCGAGTTTTGCCACAAAACCACATCATCCGAAGAGCCGTGGATCATGAGTAAGCGCCCGTTCAGGTTGTCGATATAGTTAAACAAGCTGCTTTTTTGGTAGCCTTCCGGATTTTCCTGGGGTGTATCCATGTAGCGTTCGGTGTACATAATCTCGTACATCCGCCAATCGATCACCGGGCCACCTGCTATCCCACATTTGAAAGCACCCGTTGCTTCCGGACGGGTCAGGAGGGAGGTGGCCATAAATCCGCCAAAACTCCAGCCATATACCCCGATGCGTGCAGGATCCACAAATGTTTGCGCCTTCAGGTATTGTACACCCGCCAATTGGTCTTCAATTTCGGCATCACCCAATTTTCGGTGTATTGCGCTTTCAAAAATAAATCCGCGGTTAGCCGATCCGCGTCCGTCGAGCACAAACGTAATATACCCTTGCTGGGCCATGTGGTGCATCCACAATTCGCCGCCACCGAGCCAGGAGTTGGTAACCATTTGCACATGTGGCCCATTGTACACATATACAATCACCGGATATTTCTTTTTCGCGTCAAAATCGGGCGGAAGAATCATCCGGGCATTCAAGGTCGTGCCACTTGCTGTTGGTAATGTGAGGATGCGGGTTAAGCCAATTTGAATGCCTTCCAGTGGATTTTTCGCGCCAAACACAATTTGACGATTGGCGGGATTGGCGGTTGGGTGCACATAAACCAAACGCGGCGTGGCCAAATTCGAAAAATTATCCACCGCCCATTCGCCCGTACTGTTGAAGGAACCATTGTGGATACCTTCTTCATCGTTCATTTTGGTGAGTACACCCGTTTGCACTTGCACACTGTACACATAACGGTTAAAACCCGTTTCATCGGCCACCTGATAGAAGAACGTAGATCCATTGCTCGAAAATCCGTACGTATTGGTTACCGGCATGGCGCCTTTGCTGAGCTGGCGGATCATTTTACCCGATAAATCATACAAATACAAGTGGTTGTACCCATTGCGTTCACTTTGCCAGATAAACTGATCGTTTTTACCTTCTACAAATTGCGCCGGGTGTTCAGGTTCTACCCACCGGTCGCTGGTTTCTTCAAACAAAGTAGATACCAAAGCGCCCGTTGCGGCATCAAATTGCCGAAGCCAAAGGTGATTTTGTCCACGATTGACGACTGCCACGAGGATGTATTTTTCATCCGGGCTCCAGGCGATGTTGGTGAGGTATTGTTCTTCGGGTTCGCCCGTTTCGAGGTAAATGGATTTGCCGCTTTGGGTATCATATACGCCGATGGTCACCTGATGACTTTTTGCACCGGCGTATGGGTAACGAATCATTTTCGCCTGCGCGGGCATAGAATCGAGCTGATAAATGGGGTATTGGGTAACCATGCGCTCGTCCATGCGGTAATAGGCCAAATAACGACCGGCAGGACTCCAATACGTGCCTTTTGAAATGCCAAACTCGTCGCGGTGTACACTTTTGCCATAAACAATGCCCTTTTCTTCACTTTGTGCAACCCCGAGGTCTTTTCCGCCGATGTTGACAAACAGGCCATTGTTGAGGGTATAGGCCACCTTGTATGTTTTAGACTCAATGTCTACGCTTTCGGCCGTTTCGGGATACCAGTTTTTGCGGGTAATCGTGCCGTTGGTCGAGCCAGTGTAAATCGCGGATCCGGCCGTGAACCAGTAGTTTTCCTGGTTGATCCAATTAAGTGCGGGTAATGTTTCCACACTTTTGGCGCTATTTTTTGCTAAACCCGCATTGATATCGGGCAATAAACTCAACGTATCGGTAGCGAGGTTGGCGGCATTTACCCGTACTATTTTTGAACTAAGAACATGGGTAAATTGGCTGGTGCCCGGTATCCATTGCAGTTGGCGCAGGTTGGAAGGCGCAAGGGTGCTGCGGCCTTTCAAAATGGCGTCGGCCATCGAAAGTTTGGATTGGGCCGGAAGTAAAAAGGGAAACAGGAGGAGTAAGTACCCAAAGGCAATTCTATGCATCGTAACGCCGGTTATATGGCGCACAAAAATACAAGCATTAATGGGGCAAAACAGCGCGATTGGGCAAAGGATTTAAAATGGATAGTCAAAATCATCCTCAAATTCGTAACTTTTTACAAAATCTTTGAAATTGCGTTCTTCCCGAATCAATTCCAGGTTCCTATTAACTTGTCGGATGGCATTTTTTTGATTTTGAATTTGACGCTCCATTTTTCGCAAAATGGCGGCTTGGTCATTTGCAAAAAACATGGCATAAGGGTTGCCATTTCCTTCGGGTGATGAAAAATAAACTTCCTCTTCCAGTTGTCTGGCTTGTTCTTGCAGGGAGGCATTAAAAAATTTAAGCTGCACATCATCAAAATCGGCAAACACATTTTCGCGGTCAGTCAACATGGTCATTTGCAGTTCAAGCAATTGCAGGTGGTCATCGGCCTCATACGCGCCAGTGATTTGCTTCATGATTTCTGTTTTTTCTGCCCGCAACACTTCATCTGGCTCTTTGTCGGGGTGAAAATGGCGTACCAAATCGAAATAAATTTGGCGGGTTGTTTTTTTGACGGCTAATTCGGCTTCTGCTCGTTTAACTTCTGCTGCGATGGCGGCTTCACTTTTTTTACGATTTGCTTTCTTTTCGGCCTCGGCTTGGGCTTCTGCTTCAAATTCGGCCCGTTTTTCCGCGAGTTTTTCGTGCATTTTTTCCGGGTTGTCAATATCATCTGGCTCAATATCCAGCCCGAACATATCTTTCATCATCTGCGTAGCCATCATTTTTTTCACCAAATCTTCTTCAGCCTCTAAGTCTTCAAAACTTCGGCCATCTGCTTCATATTCTGAAAACAAATTGCGCAGATCCTGATCTTCGTACATAAATTCGTGCCCGAGCAAGCTTTTAATTTCCGCTTGCATGATTTCAGAAAACTTCTCCGTTTGTTTTTTAGTGAGTTTGCTTTTAAAACTGCTGTGGTGCAGTGCAAAAACCCATGCGCGAAAAGCGGCCAAATAATTTTTTTCGGAAGGTATAATGTGTTTGTCTCCCAATTGGCGCAATTCCATATCAAGTGCTTTTACGCGCGGGATGTGCGCACGCAAGGCCTTGATCTTTTTCACCAGGGTATTAAACCGCTTTTGCTCCTTGCTGAGTTTTTGATCGGCTTTTTTACCTTTAACGATTTCGAGTTGTTTTGACATGACACCTGTTTAATTGATGGTAAAGATAAAGCTTGGAAAAAGCGCGTATTGATTTTTTAAAAAATTCCTAAAAAAAACGGTTGCCCGCCACCAAGCGAACAACCGTTTGAATATAAGATGAAAGTCAATGGTCTATTACAAACCAAAGTCTTTGCGGATTTTGTTCAAGGCGCTACCGGCAATTACCCACTCGATTTGTTGTTCGTTGTAGGTATGGTTCACAGCAAATTTCTCCTTCGAGCCATCGGCATGTTCCAACACGATAAACAATTGTTTGCCCGGTGCAAAAGTGTCGAAGCCTTCGATGCTCACTTTATCGTCCTGGCGAATTTTGTCATAATCGGCGGTGTTGTCGAACGTCAAGGCCAACATACCTTGTTTTTTCAGGTTGGTTTGGTGAATCCGTGCGAATGATTTCACACAAACCACTTTTACACCCAAATAGCGCGGTTCCATGGCAGCATGCTCGCGGCTGGAGCCTTCGCCGTAGTTTTCTTCGCCAAATACAATCGTTCCAATGCCTTTTTTCTGGTAAAAACGGGCTGAGGCAGGTACTTCCATCCATTCGTTTTTCTCCAGGTTGAGCACTTTGTTGCGCTCATCGTTGAAAGCGTTGGTGGCGCCGATCAGACAGTTGTTGGAAATATTTTCGAGGTGACCGCGGTATTTCAACCAAGGACCCGCCATAGAGATATGGTCGGTGGTACATTTACCTTTTGCCTTAATCAACAGGCGCATGCCTTGCAATTCCGCATTAGTAATCGGCGTGAAAGGTTTCAGCAATTGCAGACGATCCGATTTTTTGTCCACCGCAATTTTTACGCCGCCTTTTGCCGGGGCAATGTAACCCGCATCTTCTACCGCGAAGCCATTTTTAGGCAATTCGATGCCTTTTGGTGGATCTAGGGTTACCGTTTCGCCATTTTTGTTCACCAGGGTGCCTTTTTTCGGATTGAAAGAAAGGTCGCCCGCGATCGCGAATGCCGTTACGATTTCAGGAGATGCTACAAACGCATGCGTATTCGGGTTGCCATCGTTCCGACCGGTAAAGTTCCGGTTGAAAGAAGTCATGATCGAGTTGGCGCGTTTTTGATCATCCATGTGGCGTGACCATTGACCGATACAAGGTCCACAAGCATTGGCCAACACTACACCGCCAATTCCTTCGAACGCGGCCAAAATTCCGTCGCGTTCTGCGGTGTAGCGAATCAATTCAGAACCCGGCGTTACCGTAAATTCTGCTTTTACTTCCAGGTTTTTGTCTTTTGCCTGCTGCGCAATAGAAGCCGCGCGGGTAAGATCTTCATAGCTGGAGTTGGTGCACGAACCGATCAAACCAACTTCCAACTTTACTGGGTAGTTGTTCTTTTTAACGGCTGCGGCAAATTTCGACAACGGCCAAGCCAAATCGGGCGTAAATGGTCCGTTGATGTGTGGTTCCAGTTTCGACAAGTCAATTTCAATGACCTGGTCAAAATATTTTTCCGGATTGGCGTAGCATTCCGCGTCGCCGGTAAGGTAATCGGCCACTTTATTACACATGGCAGCCACTTTGTTACGGCCGGTTGCTTTAAGGTAGCGCGCCATACTTTTGTCGTAACCAAAAGTAGACGTGGTTGCTCCAATTTCAGCCCCCATGTTGCAAATGGTGCCTTTACCTGTAGCGCTCATGCTTTGTGCGCCTTTACCGAAATATTCAACAATGGCACCGGTACCGCCTTTTACGGTCAAAATACCAGCCACTTTCAAAATCACGTCTTTCGGAGATGCCCAACCGCGCAATTTGCCGGTCAAATGCACCCCGATCAATTTTGGCATTTGCAATTCCCAGCCCATGCCGCTCATCGCATCTACCGCATCAGCGCCACCAACACCGATCGCAACCATACCCAAACCACCCGCGTTCACGGTGTGTGAGTCGGTACCAATCATCATACCGCCTGGAAAACCGTAGTTTTCCAATACAATTTGGTGAATAATGCCCGCACCTGGTTTCCAGAAACCGATACCATATTTTTGGCTCACGGTGCTCAAAAAATCAAATACTTCTTTGTTTTTATCCAAAGCGATCGCCATATCCTTCGCTGCGCCTACTTCTGCCGTGATCAAGTGATCGCAGTGTACAGTGGAAGGAACGGCCACTTTTTTACGACCACAGGTCATAAATTGCAAAAGGGCCATTTGTGCGGTCGCATCTTGCATTGCAACACGGTCTACCTGAAAAAACACATAATCCGAGCCGCGCTTGTATTCCTGTTGCGGACTATCGGTATGCAAATGCGCATAAAGAATTTTTTCAGAAAGGGTTAGGGGCCGGCCTAATTGCGCTTTGGCGGCATCCACACGCGCGGGGAAATTTTTGTAAAACTCCCGCAACATTTTTAGGTCAAAAATCATATTGGATAAACGGTTGACGGTTGACAATTATCGGTGTCATTCAGCATATTAACCGCTCAAAAGGCGCTTTGTTCCGCTGAATTGCGCAAATGTAAAGAAACAAGCGCTTTAGAAAGCCAAACAAAGCAATAATCGTTTCAATGCGACCAATTTCTTTACATGCGACTTTAGGTGAACAACAAATTTTTCAATTCTTCCACTTTTCCAAGGGTCATCACCCGGATACCGAAGCGGCCCGGATCTACCCCTTTCATCCCGTATTTTGATACATAAATGGCTTTAAATCCCAAGCGATCGGCTTCCTGAATGCGCTGCTCGACCCGGTTTACTGCCCGAATTTCGCCCGAAAGCCCCACTTCACCTGCAAAACAGATATTAGAAGGAATGCTCACATCCAACAGGGAAGAAATCAAGGCCGCCACAATCGATAGGTCGATGGCAGGATCATCCACCCGGATACCGCCTGCAATGTTGAGAAACACGTCGTTGATGCTGAAAAAATAGCCGCAGCGTTTTTCCAGTACAGCCAGCAACATCGACAAGCGCCGCATGTCAAAACCGGTGGCCGAGCGTTGCGGGGTGCCAAATACGGCTTTGCTCACCAGTGCCTGTGCCTCAATCAGCATCGGGCGCATACCTTCCATGGTGGCGGCAACCGCACTGCCGCTCAATTCTTCGTCTTTTTGGCTGAGCAACAGTTCGGACGGATTACTCACCTCCCGCAGTCCGGCCGATTGCATCTGATAAATGCCCATTTCATCGGTGCTGCCAAAGCGGTTTTTCAGCGTGCGCAAAATGCGGTAGGTATTATGGCGGTCGCCCTCAAATTGCAAAACACAGTCTACAATATGCTCCAGCAATTTTGGACCCGCGATTTCGCCCTCCTTGTTGATATGTCCGATCAAAAAAACGGGAATATTGGTTTCTTTGGCAAAACGCAACAACTCGCCTGCGCACTCGCGTACCTGCGAAATACTGCCCGGCGTACTTTCGATGTGCGGACTGCTCAGGGTTTGGATCGAATCGACAATCAGCAATTGCGGCTGCAGGTCCTGGGCCATGCTCAGCATTTTGGAGCTGTTGGTTTCGGTCAGGATATAACATTCCGATTTGAAAATGCCGATACGGTCGGCGCGCATCTTGATTTGCTCTTCGCTTTCCTCGCCGCTTACGTACAGAATTTTGGCGGGCAATTGCATGGCAACTTGCAGCAGCAGCGTGCTTTTTCCGATGCCCGGTTGTCCGCCAATCAAAACCAGCGAGCCCGGTACAATGCCGCCGCCCAATACCCGATTGAGTTCTTCATCGGGGGTGGCCAGTCGGATGGTGGTGCCCGTTTCAATTTGTTTGAGGAGGATGGCGCGTGGGCCTTCCGATTTTCCAGGGGCAGCCCAGGACTTGCGACGTTCTTCGCCGGTAGTCTCTTTTTGGATTAATTCTTCCTGGTAGGTATTCCATTCGCCACATTGCGGGCATTTCCCCAGCCATTTCGGGGCAGATGCGCCACAGTTGGAACAGAAAAAAATTGTTTTTGCTTTGGCCATTTTTGGGCGCTTCTTGAAATATAGGCAAACTTATTGCTAATGCACAGGCGTTGCGTTATTCCTGTCGCCAAATTTCCAGAAAGCGCTGAATGACCGTTTTGTTTTCACGGTACACTTTTGCGCCGCGGGTGGCGGTAACAATACTGCAAGGTACTTCTTTCGAAACTTCGCGTTGCGACATACCTTGATCGAATGCGTCGAAAATTTTCCAGCGTTCGAGCATCATGGCGCGTTCGTTTTCGGTAAAAGTAAGACGAAGCAATTCGTCAAATTCGGTTTCCGATTGGGCAGATTGGAATAGTTTGTACAACATAATATGGTTAGGTGTTGGGCGCGTTTTCCTTTTGCAAAGTTGTAAAGGATCTTTTAATTTTTTCAAGAAACCTTTTTAATCTTAAAATCCCTCAAATCACAGTTTAACATCGCATTTTTGCACCCTTATGCGGCTATCCGTTATTATCGTCAATTATAATGTGCGCCATTTCCTCGAACAGGCGCTGCGTTCCGTCCGAAAAGCCATGCTTGGCATCGATGGCGAAGTGTGGGTGGTCGACAATAACTCGGTGGATGATTCGGTGCGCATGGTGCAGGAAATTTTTCCGGAGGTAAAACTCATTGCCAATCAGCACAATCCCGGGTTTTCGATTGCCAACAACCAGGCCATCCGCGAAAGTACGGGCGAATATGTGCTTTTGCTCAATCCGGATACTTTGGTAGAGGAAGATACTTTTTCCAAATGCCTGGATTTTATGGATGCCCATCCGGCTGCCGGTGCGCTGGGGGTGAAACTCATTGATGGCAGTGGAAAATTTTTGCCCGAAAGCAAGCGCGGTTTTCCTACACCCTGGGTTGCTTTTTGTAAAACGGTGGGTTTATCCTCCTTTTTTCCGAAAAGCAAATGGTTCAATCAGTATTACCTGGGTTATCTGGGTGAAAATGAAACGAATGAAATAGACGTGTTGGTGGGCGCTTTTATGTTTATGCGCCGTACCGCCCTGGATAAAGCCGGATTGTTAGACGAGGCATTTTTTATGTACGGCGAAGATATTGATTTGTCGTACCGCATTACCCAGGCCGGGTTTAAAAACTATTATTTTCCGGAAACCAAAATTATCCACTACAAAGGGGAAAGCACCAAAAAAGGCAGCCTGAATTATGTGCGAACATTTTATCAGGCGATGATCATTTTTGCGCGCAAGCATTTTGAGGGACGTAGCGCGGGTTTATTTGTGTTGATGTTGCAAGCGGCCATTTGGTTGCGGGCGGGCATTACCTTGACCAAAAACTTTTTTGAAAAAATATGGCTGCCGGCGCTCGATGCGATCATCATTTATATCGGGTTGTTTTTTTTAAAAGATTTTTGGGCAAATTACTATTACAAAGATCCGTATTGGTTTAAACCCAATGTGCTTTGGTTCAATTTTCCCTTGTACATCCTGATTTGGCTGGGCACGGCCTGGCTGAATGGCGCTTACGACCAACGCTATAATTTGCGGCAATTGGTGCGCGGCCTGGGTTTTGGAACCCTCATTTTGGCAGCGGTGTATGGTTTTTTAGACCTCGATTACCGGCCCTCGCGCGCGCTGGTGCTCATGGGCGCGGTGTGGGCCGTTTTATCCACCGTGGGTATTCGGGCGTTGGCTTATTTCAAGCAATACCGCAACTTCGACATTGGCCACGATAAAGTTAAAAACCTCATCATCATTGGCAGTACCGCCGAATCGAATCGGGTGATGGGTTTGCTCAACCAGGTAGGGGTTCAAAAAAATCTGATCGGGTACATAGACCCGACCATGGGCATGGGTCAACAAATTGAAGAAAAAGCAGCGTTACAAATGCAACGACCCGGCCTGGGTGGCGCGTTGGGCTGGTTGGATCAGCTGGATGAAATTGTCCGCATTTACCACATTGAAGAAATTATCTTTTGCTCCAAAGACCTGCGTTCTCAAGAAATTTTGTCCTGGATGACTCGTTTGGGTGCTGGTATCTCTTATAAAATTGTACCCGAAGAAAGCCTGAGCATCATTGGCAGCAGCAGCAAAAACGAGCCTGGCGAATTGTACACCATTGAAATTCAGTACAATATTGCCCAGCCTGGTCAACGGCGCAACAAAAGGGTATTGGATGTACTGGTTTGTGCATTGCTCCTGTTAAGTTGCCCGATTTGGGCTATTTTTTCGGAAAAACGCAAGGTTTTATTCCAAAATTGGTTTCCGGTATTATTCGGTTATCGCCATTGGGTAGCCTATGCCGTGCATCCGCAGCAAACAATGTTGCCACGGTTACGGCCTGGTGTGTTTTCCATGTTGGATGCCCTCGATGGGGTCACACCTACTGCTGCTACCGTGGCAAGGCTCAATTATTTATACGCCAAAGACTGGGGTGTTTGGCGCGATCTGGAAATTTTGTACAAAAGCCGGGTCCATAAATCCGAAAAAGGCAACAGACCAGTGTAATTGACTATAAAGGCAAGGCCGAGTACCGTTCAATAAACGCTTGCAACTCATCTACCATGGCCGGTGATCCAATTGCAATGGTGCTGCGTTGATGTAATTCGGCTGGCTCCATGTCCAGGATACGTTTCAATTGGGTATTGATGGCTTTTCCGCCCGCCTGTTCTACGAGCATCGACAATGGATTGCATTCATACAACAAACGCAATTTGCCTTTTGGGTACTTGCGTGTGCTGGGGTACAAGAAAATGCCGCCGTGGATCAGAATTCGGTGAATATCGCTCACCATGGAGCCGATGTAGCGCAGGCCGTAGTTTTGATCAGAGCAATGGTCGATGTAGCGCCGCATTTCGAGGTCAAACTTGGAATAATACCCCTGATTTACCGAATAATTGGAGCCATTTTCAGGAATACGCATGTTGCGGTGGCTCAGGCAAAACTCGCCAATGGAAGGATCGAGGGTAAAACCGTTCACGCCGCGGCCGGTGGTGTACACCAAAATGGTAGAAGTGCCGTACAATACATAGCCAGCAGCCACTTGCTTGGTACCTGCTTGCAAAAAATCTTCGAGGGTTGCTGGTCCATCCGCATCGCTTTTGCGGCGGTAAATGGCAAAAATAGTTCCGACCGATACATTAACATCGATGTTGGATGAGCCATCGAGCGGGTCGAACATCACAACATAGTGGCTCTTTTTTGAAGTAACAGGCGGAACATTGATGATGTCCGTATTTTCTTCCGAAGCGATGGCACAACATTCTCCTGAGTTTTGGAGGCATTCAATGATTTTCTCATTGGCGTACACGTCCAGTTTTTGTTGCGTATCGCCACTTTGATTTTCACCGCCATCTGCCACGCCCAGGATATTTACCAGTCCGGCTTTATTTACTTCTCGGTTAATGATTTTGGCAGCCACCCCAATATCGCGGAGCAGGCCGGTAAGTTCGCCGGTGGCATATTCAAAATCTTTTTCTGAGCGGATGATAAATTCATCCAAAGTGACAATACGATTTCCAGGAATGCTGGTGTTGCTGTGGCCGCTGGTGCCAGATCTTTTTGTAGCGGAAGCCATTGTGAGCGTGGTGGTGGTGATTTGTTATAAAATAATGGAGGTTAGGCAAAGACAAAAATAACAAAAAACGAATTAAGTGGTAGCTGCTGGTTCGGATTCTTCCACCTCATCCCGGTTGAGCAAATCTATATTCACCACCAGCGCAGCACACATAAAAAACAGGGACCCGATTTTATCTGTTTCCACCAAATCGTTCATCAGCATCAGCATATCCACCAGGGTGAAGCACAAAACAGCGGCGATGAGGGTCCTGCGTCGACTTATATTGCGGGTTTGGTGAAATATTCTCTGACCATTCAACATGGTGATGATACTAAAAATCAGGAAAAATAATAAGCCTGGCAATCCTTGCTCCACCGCCATCATCAAATAATAGTTGTGAATGCCAGAACGTTCGGGGTTATTGCTCACATAAGTTTTAAAACTCGAAACCGTATAGTTTTTATAATACGTGTAAAAAGTGCCCGGTCCGAAACCTGTCCATGGCCTTTCTCGAATCATGTAACTTGCTGCCACCCAACGATATACCCGCTCCATCGTCGAAATATCCTCTAATTTCGTGGTCGCCTCCAACAAACTTTCAAAACGGGCATGTGTAACCGCCTTTTCGTATTCAGGCGCAAACAGCAGCCAGTTGTCGCGCCGGGATACAAACCCCAATCCCAAGGCAAAAATCAGGCCTGATCCAATCAGGGCAATGCGCAAAAACTTCAACCGAATGACCCAGTAAATACCAACCGCTGCCACCAACGCTACATAAGCTGCGCGGGTGTACGAAAAATTGATGCCCACAATAAAAGCCAGGATGCCAAAAACGAGGATTAGCCAGGGCCCCGACCAGCGTTTGTACCAATAGGTGCCGAACCAGATAAAAGGCATAAACACCGCCAGCGAACAGGCGTAGGTTACGTGGTTGCGGAAAAAGGGGCCCATCACATATTCGACCTCCTTAAAAGAAAATCCGATCATGGCGTGGCGCACCAGCACAATCAACATAGCCACCAATAGGGGAATAAAAAACCACCAGAGATGTTTTTTGAAATCCCGGGTGCTGTTGAGGATGTGTGCCGTTAAAAAATAAAAAACGATCACGTACCAGCCTTTCGCCAGCCAATATTTTAGGGAAATAAAGGTGTTTTGCGAACTGATCATACAAACACTCATCCAGGCCAAATGCAACAATAACGCAATGGTAATCGGATGCCGCAAAAACCGCGCATCCACCAGCGACCAGTTTTTCAAAAACCACAAGCTGCCGGTAAGGGTAAGCAGCCACATAAATTGTTCGGAAGGAAAATCGGTCGCAAAGCCGCCTGGCAAATCCTGCTCAACAGAAAGCGGGATGAAAGCCAGCATTAAAAAGTAAATTTTTCTAAAATCAAGCACCGAAAGCCAAACCAGGGCCAACATGGCGGGCAACGCGAGCAACCAGAGGGCTTCCAGCGCAATCCCGGCAATAATGGCACCCACACCGATGGTCGCAAACAAGGCGAAAAGGCCTCCTTGCGGATGTTGGGCTGGTACCGACCAAAGGGTGCTGAAGCGGTTGCGCATGGATGGCTTCGGTCTAGGGTTTTTTAGTAATCTCCGACCAGTCAAAATCGCGGTAACTATCGAAAATTAATACCCCAATAATTGAAAAGAACAACGCGGCAACCATCGCGGCAAGGATCAGCATGGTGCGTTTGGGTCGGCTTTTAATCAACGGAACATCCGCCGCTTCCAGCAATTGCACCGCCGGAATATTGGTATTGTAGGCTGCTTTAATTTGATTGTATCGCTCCTGGTCGAAGCTTAATTGTTTGCGTGCCTGATAGTGCAAGTCGGCCAACACCGAAATTTTTGGAAGGCCTTCATTGTATTGCTTCAAGGTCAGGTTGTCCGAATTCAAATCTTTCGACATCAATTGTCTGCGCTCCATTTCATAGGCGCGCAGGTCGGCTTTGATGTATTGAATGGTATCTTGTGGAATCAGGGGGTTGTTTTCCAGGACTTCCAGACGGGCTTTTCCATGAATAATTTCCGACTCTGCAGTGGAGAGCTGGCTGGCAATTTGCTCGCCCTGGGTTCCGGCATTATAAATACCGTAAAACGCTTGCAAATCGCGCAAGCTATCGCCCAACTGAATCAGTTCTCTTTTTTTGCGGTTCATATTCTCATCAAAAGTAAGCAACAGGGTAGCCTGGCTATTTTTGATCAGTCGTTGGCCAATGTCATTAATTTTATCGCGGGCAGCATTGGCCATTTCGGCGGCCATTTTTGGGTCAGTATCTTCTACACTGAGTTCGATCGCGTCATTTTTGTTTTTCTGGGCGGTATAAAGCCCCATAAACCGCTCCCGTATTTTGTATTTCCCTTTTTGGGTGGTCGAGTCAATATCGTAATGATCATACAGGTTAAACCGCTTCACCATATAATCAATGATTTCCGAGCTATTGGCAATTTCCGCAATACGATCCAGGTCGCGGTCCGATCCAAAATACTGGGTTACCTGACTGGTATAGCCAAAAATGAGTTCCGGATTAGAAAGTTCCGGGCTGGCAGCATAAAAAATAGTGGTTGCCTTGTAGTAGTTATCGAGCAGCAGGGTGGCGGCAATACTGCCCAGGAGCGTAACGATCATCATATTGCGGATGGCCTTTCTCCATTGATAGATGGAGGCCAACACGCTTACCAGGTTGTCGCGGTTATTCATAAACGTAAGAGTTGTACCGGCAGTCGTAAAAAGTTGGATTCAAAACAGCGCCGCAAAAGTAGTAAAAAACAACACCGCCCGGTGGAACTTTCCATCGGGCGGTGAAACAGTTCCGATTTTAATCGGAACGAATGAAAACAAAATATGCTGCCTGGTGCCTTCAAAAACTACCGGGCTCCTTTGCTTTTGGCAGAACCCTTTCCTGAAGACTTGGTAGCGGCAGGCAAAGCGGGTACAAATTTTTCACATTCAACCAGCATTTGTGCTGCTTTGGCCGCAAAACGGCTGTTTGGATCGTCGTCTTTAAATTTGCGTTGCATGAAAAAACGCAATTCTTTCGCAGCCTCATCGTAGCGTTTGGCCTGCAACAGGCATTCGCCACGACGCAAGCGCGCCAACCAGTGAATCGGTTGTACCGCAAACGAACGTTTGATGGTGTAATCAAAGTCCGAAGCAGCACTTTCCCATTCGTTGCGCTGCATTTTTATCTTGCCGCGTCCATAATAAGGCTCGGCATTATTTGGGTATAAATCGATGCTTTTAGAAAAGTCGTACAAAGCATCGTTGAAGTTTTGCAATTTATAATTCACATAGCCCCGGCGTTCGTAAGCCAACGCATGTTTTTCATATTTTTCGATCGCGCGGCTCAACGCTTCAGAAGCTTCGATGCGTTTGCCAGCCTCAATCAGTTGGCGACCCAGCATAAACTCGGTTACCGCTGCTTTTTCTGATTTAGGCTCGATGTTTTGTTCGTCCAAAATTTGGCCGTTTAATACCCACCATGCGCCCACATGACCCGCAACGGCAAACTGTGCAATTTCCTTCAGAATCGAAGTCGTACTGCGCCAGTTTTTTTCGGTGCTCATCAGCGTTTGCTGCGGAACAATAAACGCAAACTCTTCCTCGCTGAAAACCGTTTCGGCTTTGAAAAGTACATCATTTTTAAAATAGCTTTCAATGCGGGTATGCCAATGGCGTAAAACCATGTCATACGTGCGTTGAGAACCAAAATCAAGCCTACCTTTAAAAATCAGCTTGAGTAATTGAGTAGCCTGCGTTTGCGTAGTCATCTTAACTGCTGTTTATATATAGTGTCGTTGCTCCCGCTCTTGTAAAATGCGTTAAACAAATTACAAAAATTACAGTTACAACTGTGTGTTGTTGGCGAAGCCATTGGGTTAGGGGGGTAATATTGAGGGGCAGCGTAACTACCAAAGATCTCCATTGTACCTTACAAGTGAGACCATTATTAGAGCGAAAAAGCCTTAACACTTATCGAACACTGAATCAAAACAGTCGAATAAAGTGCGAAAACCCTTTGATTGACGAAAGTTGTACAAATTCGTCAATTGCCAGTAAACCACGAAATCATTAATCTAAATCCCCTTTCAGAAAAAACTCCGGTGATTGGTAATAAGTTCCGGACTAAAGGGGACGCTTTCCCAAAGTGGGTACAAATGTGCAGCTATTTTTTGGATATTACAAGCTCGACGTCTTGAAATTTTTGACAACTCAAAGACATTCACGGGTATATATCTTTTGCATGGAAACCAAAAGGCCAATGGATAAACGGTAGAATATTTGTTTGGCAAAAAAGTGTTCGGCAAAAGGCTTTTAAAAAAATACTTAAAATGGTGTAAGTCAAAGTTTTAAAAAAGTTAATTCAAATGCCAAAATCATATAAAAACTAGCAAAATAGACTTTCAAAAACGGCAAAATAATCGTAATTTTGCAGCCCTATGAAAGAAGAGCAGATTTCAGCAGAAGAACAATCCAAACATGCCTCCGATTACGGCGCGAGTAGTATCACCGCGCTGGAGGGTTTGGAAGCCGTACGCAAACGCCCCGGCATGTACATCGGTAGTACCGACATCAAAGGTTTGCACCATTTGGTGTGGGAGGTTGTGGATAACTCAATCGACGAACACCTTGCCGGTTATTGCACGGATATCTTTGTCACCATTCATGAAAACAATTCCATCACCGTACGCGACAATGGACGGGGTATTCCAACGGGAATGCACCAAAAATTGCAAAAATCGGCCTTAGAAGTGGTTATGACGGTGTTGCACGCAGGCGGTAAGTTTGACAAAAACACCTATAAAGTATCGGGCGGTTTGCACGGTGTGGGTGTTTCCTGTGTAAATGCCTTGTCCATTTATTTACATGCCGAAGTGCACCGCGAAGGCAAGGTATTTGAACAAGAATACAGCCAAGGCAAACCCAAATACGATGTACGTATGATTGGGGATACCACCGACCGCGGTACCATTGTTACGTTTTTGCCCGATCCCGAAATTTTTGAAACGGCCGAATACAAGTTTGATATCCTCGCACATCGCTTGCGCGAACTTTCTTTCCTGAATAAGGGCTTGCGCCTCAAACTCACCGATGAGCGTGAAAAAGAAGAGGATGGATCGTTTAAAAGTGAAAGTTTCCATTCCGAAGGTGGTTTGCAGGAATTTGTGCAGTTTTTGGATGAGTCCAAAACAAAGTTGATCGACAAACCCATTTACATCACCGCCAATGAAGAAGGGGTGGATGTGGAAGTTGCGATTACTTATAATACGTCTTATTCGGAAAATGTGGTTTCGTTTGTAAACAACATCAGTACCCGCGATGGGGGTACCCACGTGAGTGGTTTCCGCCGGGCACTTACCCGCGAATTCAAAAAATATGGTGATGACAATGGCTTTTTCAAAAAAGTGACTTTCGCCATTTCCGGGGAAGACTTTATGGAAGGCCTTACTGCGGTAATTTCGGTGAAAGTGCCGGAACCACAGTTTAAGGGCCAAACCAAAGGCGAATTAGGCAACTCGGAAGTAACTGGTATTGTAAGCCGCTGTGTGGGCGATGCGCTCAAAACATTTTTGGAAGAAAATCCGGGACATTCCCGCCGCATTATCGACAAAGTAGTTTTGGCAGCAACTGCCCGTAATGCCGCGCGCAAAGCCCGCGAAATGGTACAACGCAAAGGCGCGTTGACCGGCAGTGGGTTGCCCGGTAAACTGGCCGACTGCGCAAGTCGTAATCCGGCAGAATCGGAGGTGTTTCTGGTCGAAGGAGACTCGGCGGGTGGAACGGCCAAACAGGGCCGCGACCGTCACTCGCAAGCGATCCTGCCCCTGCGCGGTAAAATCCTGAACGTAGAGAAAGCGCTGGAATACAAAATTTACGAAAACGAGGAGATCAAAAATATCTTCACGGCACTCGGGGTAAGTATTTCGGAAAATGAGGAAGGCCACCGCATCCTCAATACGGAAAAACTGCGCTACCACAAGATTGTAATCATGTGTGACGCGGACATCGACGGTAGCCACATCACCACGCTTATTTTGACCTTCTTTTTCCGCTATATGCGCGAATTGATTGTAAACGGTCATATTTATATCGCCCAACCACCGCTTTATTTGGTGAAAAAAGGCAAAAATCAGCGTTATTGCTGGAATGATAAAGACCGCAAGGAAGCCCAACTGGAGTTTTCAGGTGGCAAAGAAGACGATGATTCTGTAAAAGTGCAGCGCTATAAGGGTTTGGGTGAAATGAACGCCGAGCAATTGTGGGAAACTACAATGGACCCTAAATTCCGCATTTTGAAACAGGCAACCATTGATGACGCTGCAGAGGCCGATCGTATGTTTGCCATGTTGATGGGCGATGAGGTGCCACCGCGCCGCGCATTTATTGAGGCAAATGCTAAATATGCACGGATTGACGTGTAAATAGCTGTTTTTACGTTGGGAGGAGGCTTATTTGATTTCTTCCTCCCAACGCTTTTTAAATTGATCCAATACCCGCTGCTGAAAATTGAGCGGATGATGTTTGGATACATAACGCCGCGACTTGAGGGCCACTTCAAAAACTGCGGGGTCCATCACCCGAAACTTGCGTTGCCAAAACTTTAACGTTAAGTGCATGCAACGCTGATCCAACCAAGTGCCCAAGCGACCCGCCAGGAGCCATTCCAATAAATTTTTTAAGTAAAAACGCTGCTTTTCCGCTGGCTGCATCCTCGAACGCAGCGGGAAATTGGGATAGTATTGCCAGGCCCACTGGTTCGCGTTGCAAAATTGCTCATACCACGTTTGGCCATAAAGCGGAAGTAAGGTTACTGTTTCGGTAGCCGTAAACAGGTTTTTTTCTTCAATTTCGAGGTGGGCGGTATCAATGAAGTAATTGACGCAGAAGTATTTATGTGAATTAAACAACAAGGTCTTTTTAAATAAAATCAGCAAAGTACGCGCCAGCCAAAGTCGACCAGGCGCGGTAATCAGGAAATAATCAATATCCCCGTCTGATTTTACAATGCCCTTCGACAAAGAACCCGAAACAAAGACCGCTCGTACAAAGGGGAAACAGGCCATGATTTTAGACATGCGCAAGGCAATGGGCAGGTATGTTTGCGCCCGCGCCTCCGCTTCTTGTCGTTGTACCAGCCAACGCGGTTCGTTTTTTGTCTGATAATAACCATCAAATTGATAGATAACCCCCAGCGCCACCAATTCATTTAGTTTATCTTCAAGTACTGCTGCACCCTGCTTGCTGTTCCCATACATCCATACTTCTTTTGCCGACAATGGGTGGGCAAAAAATTCAAAGTAGAGCAACGTGTGCATCACGGCACAGGTTGTCGGGCAAGCAACATCGATTGACAGGATAATTTCAGACATAAGGTGATTAAAATCGAAGAACAAGATAGTGTGCAATAGCAGATTTACAAACGGTTTTTTTGCATAAAAAGCCAAAATTATACTGAAATGGGAATAACTATGATTGGAATCAGCTTTTGTTGTGCTGAATCGCAGCTTTAAGATGATTTAAGGTCAATAACCTTGCAGCGTTTTTTACATTGTAATACAACAGATCAATGGATACTACCCTGCTTACGAAATACGATGTAGCGGCGCCGCGTTACACCAGCTACCCGACGGTACCTTACTGGACTGCCCAAACGATGCCAGAATCGAGCTGGCTTGGCCGGGTACAAAAGGCAGCAGATTTGGCGCCAGCCTTGAGTTTGTATGTGCATTTGCCTTATTGCGATAGCCTTTGTACCTACTGCGGCTGCAACAAGCATATTACCAAAAACCACAGCGTGGAGGAGCCTTATATCGAAACGCTGCTCCAGGAATGGAAGCTATATTGTGCGGCTTTACCCGGTCGGCCCATTTTGAATGAACTGCATTTGGGAGGTGGCACACCCACTTTTTTTAGCGCAAGCAACCTGCGCTATCTGATAGAAAATATTTTAAAAACGGTTGATCTGCCCGAGGAGCCTGATTTTGGCTTTGAAGCCCATCCCTGGAGTACGACCAAAGCACATTTACAAACCTTGTACGACCTGGGATTTCGGCGAGTCAGCATCGGCGTACAGGATTTTGATGAAGACTTGATGAAATTGGTGAACCGAAGCCAGAGTATTGCCTCCATCCAACGCTGCACAAAAGATGCCCGGGCCATCGGTTATACCTCTATTAATTATGACCTGATTTATGGCTTGCCGCGACAAACACCGGCACATATTGAACGGGATGCTGATTTTATTGCTCAGTTGATGCCCGAACGCATCGCTTTTTACGCCTATGCCCATGTGCCCTGGCTCAAGCGCAGCCAGGACGCCTATTCGGAGGCTGATTTGCCAACAGGGGCCGACAAGCGATTGTTGTACGAAATCGGGCGCGCCCGTTTTGAAGCCCTGGGTTATGAGGAAATCGGCATGGATCATTTTGCGTTGCCGCAGGATAGCTTATCCAAAGCGCTCAAAATGGGGGTATTACACCGCAATTTTATGGGATATACGACGACCCGCAGTCGCTTGATGATTGGTTTGGGCGCTTCTGCCATCAGCGATACCTGGGACGCTTTTGCACAAAATGAAAAAAATATTGCCGATTACCAGCGGGTTGTGCAGGAGGGTAACTTGCCTGTTTTCAGGGGGCATTTTTTGGATGCAGAAGACCAGTTGCTGCGGATGCATATTTTAAACTTAATGACCCGCTTCGAAACCCGTTGGACAGAACCACATCCTGCTTTATCGGAGGCCTTGTTGCGTTTGGAACCCCTCCTGGCCGATGGCTTGGTGGAAATTGAGCCAATGGGTGTAAAAGTAAGCGATGCCGGCCGTGCCTTTTTGCGCAATATTTGCATGGCATTCGACGCCCATTATTGGCAAAAACAGCCGGAAGGAAGGTTGTTTAGCCAGGCGGTGTAAAAGCGTTTTTTTAGAGCAATAAATTTTGTTCAAATTTGCAGATTGAAAACGCCTCCCCACGGGGTAAACGCCATTTTATGCAATACGAAAATACGCTTGCTTTTGCACGCCGCATGGATCGGGAAGATCCTTTGCGCGCTTTCCGGTCTCAGTTTTTGTTTCCCAAACACGACGACAAACCAGCGTTTTATTTTTGTGGCAACTCCTTAGGCTTGCAACCCAAAACCATGCGGCGCGCCTTGATGCAAGAGTTGGAGCAATGGCAGCAATATGGGGTAGAAGGGCATTTTAAAGGTGACATGCCCTGGATGTATTACCACAAATTTCTTAAAAACCAAAGTGCGCAAGTGGTGGGCGCGTTGCCCGAAGAGGTGGTTGTGATGAATACCCTGACGGTAAACCTGCATTTGATGATGGTTTCGTTTTATCGACCCACGGCGCAGCGGTATAAAATCATCATGGAGGCGGGTGCTTTCCCGAGTGATCAGTACGCGATGGAAACCCAGGTACGCTGGCATGGGTACACGCCGGAGGATGCGATTATTGAAATTGCGCCGCGTGCGGGGGAAGAACATTTACGGAATGAAGATATTATTGCCATGATCGAGCAAACGGGTGATCAGTTGGCCCTGGTTATGTTTGCGGGTGTAAATTACTACACCGGCCAGTTTTTTGATTTGGAGTCAATTACACAGGCGGCACATCGTGTAGGAGCGTTGGCTGGTTTTGATTTGGCCCATACTGCGGGCAATTTGCCCTTGCGTTTGCACGATTGGGGGGCCGATTTTGCCGTTTGGTGCAGTTACAAATATATGAACTCGGGTCCGGGCGGGCCTTCGGGTGCGTTCGTACACGCGCGGCATGCGCACAACCCCGATTTGCCGCGTTTTGCAGGTTGGTGGGGCCACGATGAATCGGAACGTTTTCAGATGCGGAAGGGGTTCAAACCCATGGTAGGTGCAGACGGTTGGCAATTGAGCAATGCACAAATCTTTGCTTTTGCGGCCCACAAAGCCAGTCTGGATATATTTGAAGCGGCCGGTATGGACAATTTACGCAAAAAAAGCCTGTTACTAACGGGTTATTTGGAATGGATACTGGATCAGGTAAATCCGGGCGGGGAGCGTTTTAAACTCATCACGCCGCGCGATCCTGCGGCACGGGGTTGTCAATTATCGGTATTGACAGATGCCAGTGGCCGGGCACTATTTGATTATTTATCGGAAAACGGGGTAATATGCGACTGGCGCGAACCCAATGTAATTCGGTTCGCGCCAGCGCCTTTGTATAATTCCTTTGAAGATGTGTGGCGTTTGGGGCAGTTGTTGCGCCTATAATTTCAGCAAATTCATGCTGTAATACAGTGAAGCGCCGAAAAAGGAAATGCGTCCGTTCGACAAAGCGGCGTTATCACTGTAGCGTGTGTACAGGTTGTCGATGTCCGACAGACCCAGGTTGGCGCGAAGGCCAATTACCCCGTCCAGGTCCTTATTTTTAAAATTAACTTTGTACTGCATTCCTGCGATCAAGCCAATTTCTGTTTTTTTGAAGTCGTTGTTGGCTCTGTACAGCTTGTTTTCTTCTGGTTTTTGAATGCCTTTTCCGCCGCTTGTAAGCAAACGACCCACATAAGGGCCTGCCATGATAGAGAGCCGACCGTCGCGGCGCAGGGTAATTTCGGGTACAAATGCGATATTCAACCAGGTTGTGTTATAGGTGAGGTTGCGTTCGTAGTTGGTAACGACAGTATCTTCAATTACCGTAAATGCCGAAACGGCACTGGCAAAACGCCCGATTACGTTCAATTCGATATTGACGCTAATGAATCCGCCGCGGCCTTTGAAGGTAAGTCCGGTACCAATTTCCCAGCCTGGCTTCCAGTCAAATTTGGGTGCATTGCCAAAATCGTCTTTTGGTAAAAAACCCGTAGCGCGGATATTGTGGTAATTCAAGCCAGCGCGCAAACGCACCTGCATGGTACTGGGGGCAAATTCGCGTTCAAATACATATTCGTTGGTAACAGTTCGGCTACCTTTTTGTCCTTCGGTGTTGATTTGCAATTCGCGGTTACCGAGCAGGCGGTATTTGATCTTTTTCGGATCGTCGTGTTCGGGGTTTTCAAAAATATAGCCCTCGTATTCGGCCGAAGTGAGGATATAGCGCACGGGCTCCGTTTTATTTTGTCCGCGTGCGATGGTGATAAAAGTAATGACGGTGTCTCTTTTTTCCAGGCGCAGCAAATCGAGTGTTACGGTGTCGCCCGTTTCTGGTTTGATACGCACCGTTTTTCCTACCAGCGTACTGTCATTTGCAATCGTCCAGATTTCAAGTCGGTCGCCGCGGTCGGTTGGCATAAACCAGGTTCCGTTTAAGGCGCGCAGTTCGCGAAAAATAGGTTTAACGTCTTCGGCATAAATCTGGGCGGTTGCCAAAAGTGGTAACAGGCCGAAGAAAAGGCAAATGGAAAGTCGGATCAAACGCATAAGTTTATTTTTTAGCAAAAAAACGAGCTAGAAATGACTACAGCATTATAAGCAATCAGTTTTTTTACCGGAACCTTTTTCTTTGTAGTAAATAGTGGTGTTTTTGAGGCTGGAAAGCGGTTTTTTTGTAATCCTGACAGGCGCTTGACAATAAAATGTTAAAATGCCTGCAACCCCGTACAATTCTTGTTGTCATTCTTATCAAATAACAAAATGGACGCCACACAAACGCACCGCGCGCTAATTGAACGCTGTAGGGCGGGACACCGCGACGCTCAGTTTGAGCTTTATAAGTTGTACGCCCGAGCGATGTACAACACAACGTTGCGCATGGTGCAAAATGCGCATGATGCAGAAGATATCCTGCAAAGTATTTTTATCGAGGTGTTTACCAAACTCGACTCCTTCCGCTATGAAAGTAGTATTGGGGCCTGGATTAAGCGCATCACGATTAATAAATGCATCAATTTTTTGAAAAGTCGAAGGTTGGCGTTTCAGGAATTGACCGCCGGGATGGATCGGGTGGAACCACAGGAATCCGAGCAGGAGCCACCCCTGAGTGTTGAACGCATTAACAAGGCAATTAATCAATTGCCAGATGGATATCGGGTGGTGTTTAGTTTGTATGCCGTAGAGGGCTATGATCATGAAGAAATTGCCCAAATTCTGGGGGTTTCGGAAGCCACCTCCAAATCGCAGTACAGCCGGGCAAAGGCCCGTTTGCGCGAAGTTTTAAACAATTAAACTGTTGAAAGACGCCCCCAAAAGCACAAAACATTACTTATGAACGACATTTTAAAACAATTCATTCAGCAACACCGGAACGCCTTTGACGCGGCCAATCCGGATGCGCATGCCTGGAAAGGAGTGGAAAAAACACTCGAACGCTGGCAGCATGCAGACGGGCTGGAGCGGGTTTTAGGGTCGAACCGGGTATTGCTGGATACCGAAACTGTTCCGGAAGGGGTATGGAACGCCATTGCGTTGGCGTTGGATGAAACCAGGGGCTTAGACCCTTTGGAGTCTTTTATTCTGAAAAACAGAACGGACCTGGATACAGCCTTGCCGCCCGAACATGTTTGGGACAATCTTGCCGGACCCTTGCCGGTACAGCAAATACAAAAAGCCAAAATTGTGGCCATGGGCTGGCAAAACAGGCTGCTAAAAGCGGCGGCATCGGTGGCTATTTTAGTAGCGGGTATTGGCATTGGGATGTGGTACAGTACGCATACCGCCACGCTTTCCGGGATGGCCATGAGCGATGTATCGTCAGAATATGCAGAGTTGGAGCAGTATTATCAACGGGAAATTGCCAATAAACAAGTGAAATTGGCCTCTTTTCAAGGGAGTCAGCCGGAAGCGGTACACGACGACCTGGACCAGATGGATCAAATAATGACCGATTTGCGCAAGGAACTGGCCGATGTGCCGCCTGCCAACCGGGAACAAATTGTGCGCGCGATGATTGAAAACTATAAAGCCAAATCGGCAATTCTTCAAAAGGTGCTCGAGCGCCTGGAAGCATCAAAAACAGAAACCAATAACAGCGGAAAAAAACATGCAATCGACAACATTTAACACCAAACTCCTGTCCATCCTGAGGACTTTTATCCTCCTCGGCATCTTGGCAGGGTATACCAACAGCGCTTTTGCGGATGCGCCCAAACGCGAATTTACCAAAACCGTCAACCGCGAATTTGGCACCATCGCCAATGGCATGACGGCGCTGTACAACAAATATGGCAAGGTCAATGTAAATACCTGGCAAAACAACTCGGTCAAAATTGATATTACCATCGTTGTAAATGCCCGCGATCAGCGTGGTGCGGATAAAATGTTCGACCGGATTAAATTCAACTTTGCCAACACGGCGGGCTATGTGAAGGCCGAAACCATGATTGAACAAGGGAATGACTGGTGGCTTTCGGAATATACCTGCCAGGATTTTCAGATCAATTATGAAGTGTACATGCCGATTGGCAACCAATTGGATTTGAAAAACCGGTATGGCAATGCCTATGTGGGAAACCTCAACAATAAATTGACGGCGGAGATCAAATATGGCGATTTGCGTACCGAAACGATCAATGCCGATGCCGATTTAAATATCGCTTATGGGAAGGCCAGCATGATCAAAGTGCAAAATCTATTTGGTTCGATCAGTTATGGCAGCATCAGTGTGACCGATGCGCGGGATATTCAACTGGATTCGAAATATTCGGCCCTGACCACCAACCAGGCAGGTATTGTGCGGGTGACCTCCAAGTATGACGAGTTTGACCTGGGGACGATCAGCGAGTTGCGGCTGCAAACCAAATATTCGGGTTTGAAATTGCGGCAGGCGCGCGCCGTATTTGTAACCGGGCAGTACACGGATTTGGTCATCAATAATGTAACCGATGTACTGGATGCCGACCTGATGTATGGTAACCTGACCTTGGGCGCCTTATCCAAAGGGTTTTCGAGTGTGAAAATTAATGCGAAATACACCGATGTAGTGGTAAACACCGAGCGCAGTGCCGCATTCAGGTTTGTGGTAGCAGGCAACTACACCGATTTGAGTTACCCGGCCGCAGCAACCATTCAACAAAAGGATGATTCGGGGCATCAAGAAACGGTGCACGGTTATATGGGCGATGTAAATGCAAAAGGCATGATGAAAGCAACCTTAAACTACGGCGATTTCGTACTTAAATAGCCCGTTCAACGCAAAATTCTCAACTACACCATAGAACAAATGAAAGGGGCGGACGCTAAAAGAAGCGTTTGCCCTTTTTTTATATGCTTATCTTTGTCGCCCGTGTTGTCATTTCGGCACGAAGATGTTTTGAATCCAATGCTACTCTTTCTAGCCACCTTGCCGGGGCTATTGATCAGTTATGCCATTTTTAAAGTGGACAAGTATGAGCGGGAACCGTTTATGCCCTTGTTGATTTGTTATGTGTTGGGGGCCTGCGCAACCATTCCGGCGGTAGGGTTCGAAAAATGGGTTTTTGGTATGATTGATTTACACCAAAAGGATTTTGGCTCGGTATTTTTACTGTCTTTTGGTGTAGTGGCATTGATTGAAGAGTTGTTGAAGTTTGCCGTTTTGTACTTGTACGTATTGCGTGGAAAATTTTTCAATGAACCCATCGATGGAATCGTGTACGCCGTATTGATTGCAATGGGATTTGCAACCATGGAAAACATCACCTACGCTGAACGTTTTGGCGCGCAAACAGTTCTATTGCGCAGTTTTACCGCAGTGCCAGCCCATTTCGTATTTGCGATTGTGCAGGGCTATTTTGCCGGATTGGTTCGATTAAATGCAAACAAAAAGCATGTGTTGTTAAATCGCGGGTTATTGATTTCCATTGGGATGCATGGCTTGTACGATTTTTTAATTTTTCAAAACTGGTCGGACTGGTTGTTTGTGCTGGCCACAGTATCCTTATACATGTGTCTCTTTTATTCGAGCCGCTTGATTAAGGCGCATCTGGACAATTCACCTTTTCGGTAAAAGCGGTTTGATGCGGGTATATTTCGGGTTAATTTTGTGTTTCTTCGGAACCTCTTAGGGGCATCCATTGTTCTAGTTTTTTTCCTTCCATCTTCTTTCTTGCGGTTATGAAGCACCTTGCTTACCTGAATAAATACTTTTTTCAATATAAATGGCGGTTTTTACTGGGCATCCTTTTTGTGGGTTTGGCCAACTGGTTCCGGGTATGGCAGCCACAGGTTATCCGACAAGCGCTCGACACCGTTGTTGCTCAGGTAAAACACTATAAAGAAACAGGTGGCATTGCGGCACATCCGGAGGCCATGAGCGAGTTGAGTGGAAAAATTGCCTGGTTTGGTTTGGCGGTTATCGGGCTTGCCTTGCTCATGGGCTTGTTTATGTTTTTTATGCGGCAGAGCATCATTGTAATGAGCCGCCTCATAGAATACGACATGCGGAAGGAGTTATTTGCGCATTATGAAAAACTGGATACGGCTTTTTACAAACGCAACAGTACGGGCGATTTGATGTCGCGTATTTCGGAAGACGTATCGAAAGTGCGCATGTATTTGGGGCCTACCATATTATATGGCCTGGATTTGATCTTTTTATTTGTACTCACCATTTCTTCGATGTTGCGGGTGAGCGTACACCTTACCCTTTGGTCTTTATTGCCCCTGCCGTTTTTGAGTATTTCTATTTACTTGGTAAGTAATTTGATCAATCGAAAAAGTGAAAAAATACAGCAGCAGCTGGCGCAACTGACCAGTACTGCGCAGGAAGTATACAGTGGTATTCGCGTGGTAAAAAGTTATGCACAGGAAGACGCGATGAGCAAGTGGTTTGCCGGCCAAAGTGAAATTTATCGAAAAAAATCGCTCGAGCTTATTCAAGTAGATGCGTTTTTCTTCCCCTTAATGTCCTTATTAATTGGAGCGAGCATTATTATTACGGTCTATGTGGGTGGTTTGCAGGTGGTAGCGGGCAACATCACCGCTGGCAATATTGCTGAGTTTGTGATTTATATCAGTATGCTCACCTGGCCTGTAACGGCCATTGGCTGGATTGCCTCCCTGACCCAACAGGCGGCGGCTTCTCAAAAACGAATCAATGAGTTTTTGCGCACCCAGCCGGATGTGCCAGCAGAGGTTGAGTCTGAAACAGCTGTGCCCATAGCGCCCTTAAAAGGCCATATTGTATTTGAAAATGTGACGTTTGTTTATCCCGACACCGGTATTAAAGCCTTGGATAAAGTGTCTTTCGAAATTTTGCCCGGACAAAAAATGGCCATCGTAGGGCGTACGGGAAGTGGTAAAACGACCATTGCAGAGTTGTTGGTGCGTATGTATGATGTGACGGAGGGCCGCATTTTAATAGATGGGAAAGACATTCGAGACCATTCGGTCAACCATATTCGTCGGAGCATTGGGTATGTGCCCCAGGACGTATTTTTGTTTTCCGACACTGTTTTTGGGAATATCGCTTTTGGAAAAGAGGGTCTTACGCGCGCGGAGGCCGAATTTTATGCCAACAGCGCGGCGATTCATGAAGAGATTCTTGGGTTGCCCAACGGCTATGATACCGTAGTTGGGGAGCGGGGGGTAACCTTGTCTGGTGGACAAAAACAGCGGGTGAGCATTGCACGGGCTTTTGCCAAGCAGCCGGATTTGGTGCTGCTCGATGATTGCCTTTCGGCGGTAGATACCAACACGGAACAACGCATAATTGGCTATTTAAGCGATGCTTTGGCACAAAAAACAGCCATTATCATTACCCATCGCATTTACGGCATGCTGGAGTTTGATAAAATTATTGTACTCGATCAGCATCAAATTGTGGAGGAGGGTACCCACGAATCGTTGCTTTTAAATGGGGGGTACTATACCGAGTTGTTTGAGAAACAACAGACGGCGAGTTCCGAAACCACCCATTAGTGCTATTGCTTTTTGGGCTTAACGCCCTGCAGCTTGGGCAAGTTGATGCGGTCTTGAATGCCTTTTACATTTAAACCGGCCTTTTCCGCTTTGTAATATGTATTGCGGGCGCTTAGGGTATCGCGTTTCTGCAAATAGGCTTCAATCGTGATCATCGCCGCTTCCGGGGTAGATTGCGTTTTCGAAATTTTGGGATCGAGCAGTTCCAGACTACGGTCTGGTTCGCCCAGTTGCACATTGGCCTTGGCTGCTTTTATGCGGGTTTTGATGTTTTTGGGCTGTGTTTTCGACGCTTTTTCAAGTTGGTCGCGGTAGGCTTTCAGGTTGACAATACTGTCTTGCACCACTTTCTTTTTCTCTTGAATCCAGTTACTATCGGCCTTAGAGTTGCTTTTTTTGCCCAATACCCGCAAATCGGCTTCCGCTTTAAGGGGTTGTCCGCTTTGTAAGGCAGCATCGGCGCGGTATTTCAAGATTTCGGCAGAGGCAGTTTGTGGGTTGGGGGCGGCAAATTCAAGGTCGCGTACAGCACCGGCGTAATCACCGGATTGGTACAACAGTGCGCCGCGTTTTTGGCGGGCTTCCATATTGCTGGGGTAGGCATCTAAAATTTGGTTGTACAAATCGATTGCTTCTTCCGGGCGTTCGCGCAAAACATTGGCAGCCAACAGGAGCAGCATACTGGTATCGGGCGCTGCGGCGTCAAATTGTTTTTGCTGCGTATTGTTGCTGATATGGAGTGCTGCGAAAAGTTTGTTCTCTATGGGCACTTTCGCTTTGTTGGCCAGCACAATGTACAGCATTTCATATATGGACTGCAAGTCGCGGATCAATTGACCTTGATCTTTGGTTTTCAACAAGTTATTCACCGAGGTGTCACCTTCCTCATACACTTTTCCTCCGTTTAAGAGGCGATAACGCACATCCAGTTTATAGTTTTCCTCGTCGCTTTGGTTAATTTTTCCCCAAACAATCATTTGCACACCGCATTGCAGGGCGATTTCTTCGGCTACTTGGGGGCTTGGGTACCCACCAGTGTACGACTCTTTTACTTCCGCATTGGCAATCCCTTTCAAGTTGGGTGTTTTGCTGATGAGTACATTTAGTCCGTCGGCGATTTCAATGGCTGGATCGCCGTTTTTATTTTCGCCCGTTTGTCGAAACGGCAGGATAAGTACTTTAAAGGTCGTATTTGTTTTAAAACGTGGACAATCCTGGGCGGCATTGAACCAAAAGTACCAAACCAAGGCGGCAATTACCAGGGTTCCGACACCGCCAGCGGCATAATAGCGCCAGGCTTGGGAACGGGTGGGCGCGTTTTCGAGGTTCAGTTGGCCTTGTTTTATTCGTTGGATCAGTTGCAAGGCATTGTCGGCAATTTGATTATTGGCCAGGCGGGCGTCCTCGTTGGAAATGGTATTTTTGAGTACCTGTGATTTTATCTGGTAAAAATCGCCCTGGTTGATTTTGGCAATTTGTGCCAGTTCGGCGTATTTGGGGTCACTGTTGAGGAGGGCAATGAATTGGTCGAGGGCTTGTTCGAGCTGGCCCTGGGCAATCAATTGTTCTATGGTGGCGGTTACTTGTTGCAGTTCCATGATTAAGGTATGATCGTTTCCTCTCCGAAGGTGGATTAATTTTTAGCAGCCAGTGTTCTTTAGAAAAGGCAGCGTAAAACTAATAACGCCTTGTTATTCAAAATAATTTCTTTAGGGATGTTATGGATAATTTAAAACTTCTTGAAAATCAGGAAGTTTTAACCCCTTTATTTACAAAATCACAACATAGGTTGCAGGTATTTCCATACCGTTTGTGCTACTATTTTTTGTCCGGCCGGATTGGGGTGAATGCCATCCTCCAGGTTTAAAGCGGGCACTCCCCCAACATTTTCCAGTAAAAATGGAAGGAGGCGGGCATTGTTCTTTTTGGCCAAGTCGGCAAACATCGTTTTGAATGCCGTGGTGTAGCGGTTGCCCAAATTGGGTGGAGCGAGCATCCCGGCAATCAGTATTTTACATTGCGGGTATTTTGTTTTCACCTGATCGATGATGGCCTGCAAATTTTGCTTGGAAGCTTCCACCGGCAATCCACGCAAGGCATCGTTACCGCCCAGTTCGAGCATAAAAATATCCATGGGTTGTTGAAGTACCCAGGCAATGCGGTTTTTGCCATCTGCCGTTGTTTCGCCGCTGAGGCCAGCATTGACACATTGATACGGCAAGCCGAGGGAATCTATTTTTTGTTGTAGCAGGTAGGTAAAACCTTGTTCGGGCGATAATTGGTACGCTGCAGTGAGGCTATTGCCAAAAAAAACGATCGTTTTGCGTTGTTCGGCGCTTTTTGTTTCGTTTTGATCGCTGATTTTTGGTGCATCCGCCTTGTTGTTGGACTGGCAGGAAACAAAAATCAACAGGAGGGTACCGGCAAAAAGTAAAGACCTCAGCATAGCAAGTTTAGTTTATACGAAGCAAAACAAACAAAAAAAGTGAAAGTTGTGTAACCTGTACGCAACAACACGGGGTATTAAAAGGACAAGATAATTTGCACGAAACCACTTGCAGGGCCTTGCCTTAAATCGCCGATTTTACATCCAAGGCATCGCGCAAACCATTGCCTACCAGATTAAAGGCCAATACCGTGAGTGCAATGGTGCAGGCGGGCACCAGGGCCATAAACGGTTTTCCGCCCAGTGCATATCCGTAATTTTCATTCAGCATGGAACCCCACGACGGCGCAGGAGGTTGCACGCCAAATCCCAGGTAACTTAATCCCGATTCGAGTAAAATAGCGGTGGCAAAATTACCCGCCGCAATGACCATTACGGGCCCCAACAAATTGGGCAAAAGGTGTACAAATAAAATCCGCATACGCGAAAAACCCATGCTTTTGGCGGCTTCTGCAAACGGTAAATCCCGCAAGGCCAACACTTGCCCCCGCACCATACGCGCCACATCGACCCACATGGTAAGTCCAACGGCCAAAAAAACAATCCCAATCCCGCGCCCCAGGGCCAATACGATGGCAAAAACAAGTAACAAGGTCGGAATAGACCAAACGGTATTTACTACCAACAGCACCAGGGCATCTACCCTTCCGCCAAAAAATCCACCCAAGGCACCCGCCACCAAACCGATGCTCAGCGATATCAACACCGCCAATGCACCCACAAATAAAGAAACCCGAAAGCCCAATAACAAGCGACTCAGGGTACAGCGGCCATACTTGTCGGTGCCCAACGCGTAATAATTGGTGTGTATGCTTGGAACTGCTTGTCCGGTTTCGAGCAGGAGTGTACTTTCCTGGGACGGATTTTCGAAGCGATGAAAATAAAGCGTATCGTGTTGTTGCCGAATTTTCGTGTCCGCAAGTGGCACAGATCGGAAAACGTTGGGTTGCCCGTTCCAGAGTTGTTGCCACCAGTTGTTTTTTTCTGTAAAACGGGCTAAGGGTACTTCGAGGATTGCGACCCGAAAACCGGGTGGTTGGAGCGCAATTTCGGGAATTTGGTTGTTGGCGCCCGGTGTGTGGTCGGGCGCAAGAAAGTATGCAAAAATGGCGATGAAAAAAGCTAACCCAATAAAGCAGGCTGCCAGGCGGGCGCGCAGGTTGGAGCGAAAGCGCTGCCCAAAGTTTTGATAAGTAGAAACAGGCTCCAACGTAAATTAGGTTTTAACAACCCGATATTTACGTGCGTATCGGGTCAGAAAAAACGTTAGGAAAAGCGCAAGGCTACACGTACAAGCCAATACGAACAAGGTGCCAAATTGGTTGAGCGCGATGACCATCGCAATAAACAGCAAATTTACCGTGACCAGAATTGCGGTCGAATGCATGTGCGAAAAGCCACTGTCGAGCAACAAATGGTGGATATGGTTGCGGTCGGGATGAAAAGGCGATCGTCCACCCGCAATTCGGATGGAAAACACCCGCAATGTATCGAAAAGCGGAAGAATCAGGATGCCTACTGCAATGGCAGGCGCGGCTCCAAAAGAAATATTGGGACGGTGCGAAAGGGCATGGTTCATTTCAATAAACTGAATGGCAAGGATAGAACAAGCCGTACCAATCATCAAAGAACCCGTATCGCCCATAAATATTTTGGCAGGGGTAAAATTGTATTTCAAAAAAGCAATAATTGCACCGGCCAGCGAAAAGGCAACAATTGCGAAGGCCGACGAACCCACCGCCAGAAACCAGCTGCCCCAGGCAACACAAGCCAGTAAGCCAACACTACCCGCCAAGCCATTGATTCCGTCAATCAGGTTGAATGCATTAATAATACCCACAATCACCACAACAGATAGCATAAAACTGGTGATTTCCGGGATGTCATACACGCCAAAAACGCCATAGAAACTGGTAATGCGAATATTTGCTTTATAGGATACGATTACGGCAACCAACAATTGGCCGCCAAATTTTTTAGTAGGAGAAACCGGGAGCAGGTCATCCAATACGCCCAGTAAAAAGATCAATACAAATGCTGCCAGGATATATTGCAGCACACCAAACGATTGCATCGGCGTCCATAACACGATGGCACAAATCGCGCCAGCGAAAATAGCTACACCACCCAAAGAAGGGGTAGGTTCCTTGTGCGCACTGCGTTCGTTGGGCTTATCGTACAATCGGCGTTCCTTCGCTACCCGTATTACCACTGGAATAATGGTAAACGTGAGTGTAAAGGCCGTTATAAAGCCAAGCATGATGGGATACATATTGGATGCAAATTTTTTAAATGGATTAAAAACAGCACATGAAAGGTATTCGATTGGATTAAAAAAAATGTAGCGTTGGCTTCAAGGCCCTCAAGAAAATTCAGGGATTGTGCAAACCTACAACTAAACTCCTTTTTACGTACTTTTTATGTCGTAAAATCACCAATTTATGTAGTGTTGCTTGGATACTTTTTTTGTGTAAAAGTTAAATCCAGCGGCGTATTTTTTCGGAGGAACGGAGCATTTACTTTTCACCAAAACAAAGCGCCCTCCAAACCGTGATTTGAAGGGCGCCCAGGGTAACATGTCCATAAAAAACGGACCTTAATTATTTTTGGTCTAAACCGCCCGAATAGTCGAGGCGGTTGAGTGCCATCAATTCTTTTAAGGTTTTTTGCATGCCATCAATGGAGCCATCGAGGAAAATGATGTTGCCTTTGCCGTTTTCAGAGAAGTTTTTCACCGCTTCTGTCCACATAGAGAACAAAATCACCGAGGTGTCCAGGTTGGCGGTTTGCATTTCTTTGGCTGCCTGGCTCATACCTTTTGCTACTTCTTCGCGGAAAAGTGCCACGGCCTGACCACGCATGCGGGCTGCCTCGCGTTCGGCTTCGGCGGCAATTTTGATCGCATTACCTTCCGCCTCTGCGGCTTTGGTTTTGGTGATCAACAAAGCCTGGCCTTCATTTTCAGCGGCCGCTTTCAAGTTGTTGGCCGCAACAATTTTCGACATGGAGCGCATCACTTCTTCATCAAAGGTGATGTCGTTGATTTGCAGGTCGATGAGGTGAAAACCCCACTCTTCCAGCATGTGATCCACGTTTCCTTTTACCGCTTCCGTGATTTCGCGGCGCAGGCTCAGGATTTCCTGTTGCTTTTTAGTGGCTACAAATGCACGAATGCTGCCTTCCACCGTGCGCGACAGGGTGGCCATAAAATCGCGGTCGCTCACGAACTTGAACGCTACTTTTTTTACGGTTTCTTCGGCATTATCCATCACCGCAAACAACAACAGGGAGGTAAAATGCACATTGGCCTGGTCGATCGTAACCGCCTGGAACGTGATTTCTACCGCGCGGTTCTGTACGGAAATGCGTTTGAAAATGGTTTCAATCAATGGAATTCGGAAATTCAAACCGGGATACAAGGTTCGGTTGTATTTTCCGAAAATGGTGGTGATTCCTACTGTACCTTGTTGTACGGTTACAAGGCTCAGAAAGATCACAGCGATGAGAATAGCAATATAGATCATCGGTGATTCAAACATTGGTTTAGTTGATTGCTTTATGCAAGGTTAAAAGTGTTCGGAAAGGTAGGTGTTTTCAGCAAAATGAACCAGCGCGTACCAAAACTCTCGACGTAAGGATTACTTTTGCCTACTATTGAAATTCGACCATGAAAGTAGATAAATACTTGTTTTGCGCAGCACTAATCTTGTTTTTTTTCAAAACAAATGCACAAACCCTGCAGGGAACCGTGCGCGACGCTGATTCGGGCGCGCCAATTACGGGTGCAACCGCCATTTTACTCAAAATGCAAACCGGGGCCGACACCCTGAGTTTGGCCACCAATCCATCGGGCGCTTTTCAGTTTGAAGGCCTGAAACCGGGTTATTACCGCTTATTAACGACGGCCAATGGCTATGAATCCCAATTGATTGGCGAAATTAACATCGCTGCCGGGAAGGCGCAATTGCTGGAAATTGCCTTGAGTCGTAGCGCCACCACTTTACCCCGGGTGACCATCAGCAGTTCGGTGCCAGGTCGGCGACCGTTACAACCCTTGAGTGAAATTCCGCTCACGCGCGATCAGACGCTGCGTTTTCCGGCCATGTATTTTGACCCTGCTCGCTTGGCGGCTGCTTTTGCCGGGGTAGCACAAACAGACGATGGCATCAACGGCATGAGCATTCGGGGCAACAACCCGGGCGGTGTGCGCTGGCGTTTGGAAGGCGTGGAAGTGGTGAACCCCAACCATTTGCCCAATGCAGGCACCTTCGATGACCGACCGGCCTCCGCGAGCGGCGGTGTATTGATGTTTTCAGCCCAATTGCTTGATAATTCGTCTTTGCTAACGGGTTCCTTTCCAGCAGGATTTGGCGATGCCTTGGGGGGCGTGATGGATATGAATATGCGGCAAGGCAATCCCCAAAAACACGAATTTACCGCCCAGGCAGGATTAATTGGACTGGATGTATCAGCCGGTGGTCCCTTGACGAAAAATGGAAAAAACGCCTATATTGTCAACTATCGGTATGCTACCTTAGGTTTATTGGGTAACATGGGCATCACCTTTGGCGGCGAAAAAATCGGTTTTCAGGATCTTTCCTTTAAAACCAATTTTACGGGAAAAAAAGGCGGCACCTGGAGTCTTTTTGGGGTGGTCGGTATCAGTTCCAATGTGTTTAAGCCAGAAGGCGATACCGTAAAGGTGTACAAGGACCTGTTTAATATTGATTTTAGCTCCAAGACGGCTATTGTAGGATTTTCGTACCGCACCGCCTTGGGCACAAAAACCTGGATAAAAACTTCTTTTGCGGTATCCGGGCAACAAAACGAACGCACGGCAACGAGCGCGGAATTGAATACCTTGGATAAAAATACCGAGGAACATACCAGTTTGAGTGCCATCCTTTTTCACAAAATAAATGAACAGAATCGCCTGAGTGGCGGCTTGAACGGGCAAATTGTTGATTATTACGGACTTTCGACAAGCAATTTGGCCTTGCGTTATGAAGGCTGGGTGCAAATTGCGCAAGCTCAACCCTGGATAAACTGGGATTGGCAATCAACGAACCGGTCTTTGCAGATAAAATTGGGTTTGCATGCTAATATTTACCGCACCTGGGAAAAAAACGCGAAAGGGGATGAAAGTTTGGAACCCAGGGCATTGCTCACTTACCATTTGACCCGCAAACAATCGTTGACCATCGCGTACGGATTGCACAGCCAGCTCAACCCGTTGTGGCTGGAAGCAGATACACGCGGCGATGTTACCAACTATAAAGAAGCCTATCCCAACCGTGGATTGGGCTTTATGCGTGCACATCATATTGGCTTGCGACACAGCTTGTATATTTCAGAGGTTTTGTCGGTAAAAACAGAATTGTACTATCAGCGGCAATTCGATGTACCCGTTTCGAACCAGCAAGGCAGTTTTTCGATCATCAATGAAACACAATTGCAGCGATACAATCCCTTGTCGAGTAGCGGAATTGCAGAAAACAAAGGATTGGAAATCAGTGTAGACCGCGTTATAGACAACAATTGGTTTATGGCCTTGAATACCACCTTGTTTTCGGCGCGATACCAGGGGAATGATGGTGTTTGGCGCAATGCGCGTTGGGACCTGGGGCATTTGGCTAATGCCACGGTAGGAAAAGAATGGTACCGCGAACGTTCGGAAGATAAAGTAAAGGCGTTTGGCATCAATGGCCGATTGGTGTGGACAGGCGGTTATCGGGCCATGGAAATTGACCCCGTTGCATCTGAAGCAGCAAAAACCACCGTTTTTGATACCGATGGCGGTTTTCAGGTGCGGCAATCCGATTATTTCCGCTTCGATTTGCGGGTTTATTGGAAGCGCAGTTTGGGCGCCCGCCGGAATAGTACCTTTGCCATGGATTTTCAAAATGTGACCGGACAGAAAAACATGGCTTATCGGTTTTATGATCCGTTCACCAAAAAAATAGAAACAAAGTATCAATTAGAATTTGTGCCCAACCTGAGTTGGCGGCTTGAATTTTAAAAGACCAAATTTTATGGCAAAACAAAAATTTTACGTGGTGTGGGAAGGGCATACACCGGGCATTTACGATACCTGGGAAGCCTGCAAGCGCCAGGTAGACGGGTTTCAGCAAGCGAAATACAAAAGTTTTGAAAGCAGGTCGGAAGCCGAAAAGGCGATAAAAAGCAAATATTGGGATTATATTAAAAAAAGTGCGGGCACGGCACCTACTGCCAAAGCGCCCGCCAGCTCCATTGTGCGCGACAGCATTGCAACGGATGCTGCCTGCAGCGGCAATCCGGGTGACATGGAGTACCAGGGCGTACACATCGCCACCGGGAAATTGATCTTTCACATGGGGCCGCTACCAGAAGGCACCAATAATATCGGGGAGTTTTTGGCCATTGTACACGCTTTGGCATGGCTAAAGCAACAAGGTCGACCCGATATGCCGATCTATACCGATTCGCGCAATGCGATGTTGTGGATCAAAGCCAAAACCTGCCGCACCAAACTCGAGCGCACCAAACGCAACGTACCTATTTTTGAATTGATCGATCGGGCCGAGAAATGGTTGGCGGTAAACAAAGTAACCAACCCGATTATTAAGTGGGAAACCAAAACATGGGGGGAAATTCCGGCCGATTTTGGGCGTAAGTGAGGCGCAAAGCGGGTTGGTGCTGGAGTACAGGTTTCGCTCGAATTTTAGTTTTTTAAACAGATTGATTTGTGAACAGCTCGTTTACAAAAAATTAACATCAAAATATTAAGTGTTATAACAACTAATATTGATACACGTTGTTTCTTTGTCGTGATTCATTTTTAAATTTAAAAAATAAAACAAAATGGCTACTTCAACCTGGCAATTAGATGCTGCGCACACAGACATCGCTTTTCGTGTTCGTCACCTGCTTGTTGCAACTGCAACGGGTAAATTCACCGCATTCACCTCGCAAGCAACCACCGAGGGAGATGATTTTTCAACCGTACAAGTTGAATTCAATGTAGAAACTGCTTCCATCGAAACAGGCGTTAATGACCGCAACAACCACTTGAAAAGCGACGATTTTTTTGCAAGTGAAGCCTACCCGAACATGGTTTTCAAATCTACGGGTATGAAGCACATCGAGGATGACAAATACCAATTGACGGGTGATTTGACCATCCGTGACATCACAAAACCTGTAACTTTGGATGTAGAATTTGGCGGTATTGCGAAAGACCCTTGGGGCAACATCAAAGCAGGTTTTGAAGTGACCGGCAAAATCAAACGCAAAGAATTTGGTTTGTCATGGGATGCACTCACAGAAGCGGGCGGCGCGGTAGTAGGCGATGAAGTGAAAATTCATGCGAATTTGGAGTACGCGAAAGTGGTTCCTGCTTAGTTCGGAATCTTTTTCTGGAGTATAAACAAAGGCCATGTACCATCTTCATTGATGGAGCATGGCCTTTCTTGTTTTGTAAAGCCATCATTAAGTTTTGCCAGAATTAGTTAAAGTCGCTGATTGCCCCCTTGCCTATTTATTGGAATATTTTATCTTTGTTTAAGATTTTTAACCAAAACCAGCAATGTATGAATTTATGTAAACCCGCGTTATTAGGTTTCGCAAGGATTTTTATATTTTTATTGATTTGTATATCAGGCGCTTATGCTCAATCCAAGCCCAAGAAACCACCTGCTATTGAAAAGTTGAATACGGCAGTAACACGAAATAATACCAACGATGTTGCTAGTCCAACAAAACCAGGAAGTCCCATTTTACGGGTAAATGTACTTACTGAATACAAGGCACCAGTCCAGGATGTTACAATAACAGCCGCAGCGCTGAGCAGTACTTGCGCCACCTGCAGCGGATCTTGTTCAGATGCAACTGAATTAACCAATAAGGAAGGCAAATACGGCTTTTGCAGCATATGCAGCACCTGCCCCAAATTTTTACTTACGCCCTCTAAGAATGATAACCCGCTTAATGGCGTATCTACTTTTGACCTGGTGCTGATTAGCAAGCATATTTTAGGGATTGAAGCTTTGAATTCACCCTATAAAATGATTGCTGCGGATGCAAATAAGTCTGGCTCCATTACCTCGTTTGATATTGTCGAATTTCGCAAGTTGATTCTTGGTATTTATTCGGTGATCCCTACTAATACTTCCTGGCGGTTTGTTCCAAAGGATTTTTCATTTACTAATCCTAACAATCCATTTCAGTCATCGTTCCCTGAGTCAATTTCATGTGCAGACCCTACACAAGTAAAGCCTTTTGATTTTGTAGCGATTAAAGTAGGTGACGTAAACAATAACGCAATTGGAAGCGCCAAACCATCGGATCGCCCAATTGCCACTATTTCCTGGGCTAATAATGGTGCAAAAAGTGGCACAACGCTCAGCATCCCGGTAGTATATACTGGTTCGGAGACCCTGGAAGCCCTTCAGTTGGGTTTAAAGTTTGACCCATCTCGCTATCAATTAATCGGAACGGCTCCTGGCGACTTATCGGGTTATACCTCTGCTAACTTTGGTTTAACACAAGCCGGTAAAGGAGAAATTCGTACCCTCTGGTTTCCATCTATGAATCCGGACGAACGAATTAAACCAGGAACTGTTTTGTTTTATTTGAACTTTAAAGTATCAGAAGGTGCCCCTGATGCAACTTTTGACCTTGTATTGGACAATAACCTGCTTTCCAATCTTGCCTGGCAGCAGGATGGAACCGAATTTAGCATCGCAGGCGCTTCTGCATCTGAACGTATTCCAGCCGAGGGTTACAAGTCCGAAAACACCCTTCAAGTAAACGTTCAACCAAACCCAAGTTCTGGTGCTGTTTCGATGACCATAAACGCGCCCCAAGCCATGAAAGCGCGTATTGTACTTTTTTCGGCAGCTGGGCATCGGGTGCTTTTGCGTGATGTAACCTTATCGGAAGGCGAGCAATTGGTTGCTTTGCCGGAAGTATTGAACTTGCCAGCGGGTGTTTACAGCTGGAAGGTTTATGCGGGCGGTTCTGAAGCACGTGGCCAGTTGGTAAAAAATTAAATTCTTCTTCTCTTTAATGTTTGGCTGCTAAACCTGTCCAAGGTTTAGCAGCCACTTGCGTATCCCATGTTGTATCTTCACATTAAAAAACCGCTTTTTATGCGTAATATATACATTTCCACGATTTTGTTGCTTTTTGTTGCATTGCCCTTGTCTGCGCAGCGCCTGTACGTACGCGCAAGCGCCACAGGCAATAATTCCGGCCAAACCTGGACCAACGCCTTTACCGATTTGCAAAGCGCCTTGCAAATTGCCCAAAAAGGCGACTCTGTCTGGGTCGCGGAAGGTTTGTACCGACCAACTAATTCAAGCAATCGCGCTATTTCGTTTGAACCCCGCAGCGGGGTAGTAGTTATTGGCGGTTTCGCAGGAACTGAAACCTCGCTGATTGAACGCGATTGGGCGGCACACCCGACGGTCCTCAGTGGCGATATCGGTATTACAGGTGATAGTACAGATAATTCCTACAATGTCATGTATTTGTTTGAGCCGGATTCTGCTACAGTATTGGATGGCCTGTTTTTGCGGGACGGAGTAGCCGATAATGAAGCCTTTGCTAACAATGCTTATAGTAGACTGGTCTGTGGCGGCGGCCTGTATATCATGGGCGCTTCTGCGGATGCTTATCCAGACATTCGAAATTGCGTGTTTGACCACAATACAGCCCTTTATTATGGTGGTGGAGTGATTGTAAATGGAGATAATAATGGCTCCACTGCACCTAAATTTGTGCATTGCCGATTTGAAAATAACCGCGCGGGCGGTAATGGGGGCGGCATTGCCAAGTACGGTGCCAGTGTAGTAGAACGCGGAGTCGATTATGATAACTGTCAGTTTATTGGTAATCAAGCAAACCAGTTTGGCGGTGGCATTTATTATTTAGATGGGGATGGCAGGGATAAAATTGAAATGGTAAATTGTGTACTTCAAAAAAATACTGCTAAAAAAAGAGGCGGTGGAGCTTTTTGGGCATTAGGACGAGAATCAGCCAGCTCATTTTCATGCATGAAAGTTAATTTCATAGAAAATAAATCAACAATTGGGGCAGCAGTTGATCTTTTTAGTAATTTCCAACAATTTGATGGAACAATTTTATTAGATTCCTGTGTTTTTAGAAAGAATATAGGAAACTTAGAGTCCACTACTGGTTCTGTTATGAATATGGAAGTATTAAGCACTCCTAGTACCGCAATAAATATTAATAATTGCAAAAATGAAGAAAATATTGCACAGTATATCTTTAGTTTTTCTTTATTTGGAGACTTATTAATAAAAAACAATATTTTTGCTAATAATAATAAAAAAAACCCAAATCCAGATTTATATACAAACGCATTAATATTTTATTCAAGTTTAAATGAATTTAGACTGAAGCAATCATTTTTTTTTAATAATTATCAATCTTTTGTTTGCCTCCAATCAAGTGTTAACCAATCGACATATGATAACAATTATTTTAAAATACTACCTTTTGAATATTTGCAATTTTTATTTGTTCAACCAACCGATAGTAGCTTTTTTACAAACTGTACTTTTGCGAATGGGCAATCATCTAATTTTATTTCAGAATTATCTAAACCTAAAAATCTAAATTTAAGAAACAATTATTTCAGTAATCCATCCCCAAATTATTTCAATAAGCCCAGTACCAACATCTACCTCTCCAATAACTACTTAGGTGGTTTCGATTGCGCCGCTCAGCCCAACAATGTCATCTGCCTCGATGGCAATATCACCAGCGGTGATCCCATGTTTACCGATACCGCCCAGGGCAATT